>JRYL01000049.1_pt1 | contig 289882 bp, 258 predicted proteins | sample 235391 | NCBI WGS metagenome assembly JRYL01 (sample SAMN03074223, study PRJNA261481) | activated sludge metagenome | biome: Wastewater Treatment Plant; feature: Wastewater; material: Activated sludge; isolation source: activated biomass of a wastewater treatment plant treating wastewater from......
CCAAAAGCTGTTGATAAACTTCCTGAGGCTACATTAAGATTTCCCCAAGCCATTGAATTATCACCAGAAGCTGTTGAACTTTCTCCAAAAGCGGTAGAAACCAATCCTACGTTGGTATCATCCCATTCAGTTCCGCTGGCATATCCCGCTCTAAAAGCTCCTTTAGCTTTGTTAAAAAACATACGGTAGTTGTCGTCTGTTCCGGTGATATCGTCCAGCGAGGTACTGCCAAAAACAAAATGGTCGTTGTCAACATCGGTAGTGTTTTGTACAATGCCACTAATACTCACAAACTCACCTGCAGCAGTAGCAGTACCGCCAATGGCAACCCACGCTGTACCGTCCCAATAATAAAACCCGGGCACTACGTTGTTGGGCGGCGTACCATCTGTAGCGGTGTTATATATTAAGGTAGATTCTTGTAGTGGTCCGCCCTGTGGGTTGATAACTGTGGTGTTGTCTGTGGTAGCGGTAAGGGCAACACGAGGTATCAGCACCCCGCTGTTGTTTGAGTCTATATCAAGCATGGCATTGGGCGTTGTGGTGTTGATGCCTACTTGTGCGTAACAAATGCTCCCTAACCCCCAAATGGGGAATAAGAAAAAGAGGGTAAATTTTAATATATGTTTTTTCATGATTATTATTTTTCAAGGGTTATTTTTTGTTTATGTTTCAAAGTTTAACTGATAAATACTACCCACTAAACATGAACACAACCAACTTAAAGAGCACCTTTGTTCCTGAAAATAGCAAGCAGTCTTTTTTCATTTGTCCCTTGAAATTCAGACTTAAAGTTTTCAACACTTGTGCCTTTCATCTTCACAAGATTTTGAACCGAGGCATCGGGCAGGCAATTCACCGCTTTTATGATGGCGTTTTCTTCTGCCTCATCGGTGTGTCCGGCAAACATGTTCAGAATCAAATCTCTAACGGAGTTCAGTGAAAGACCGTTTATCTTATTGCAATCACTGGTCATCAAGAAAATACGTGATTCGTCATCGCTCCATTTGGCATAGCTTTCAGTATTGCACTTGTCATACAATTGCTGAAACTGGGCGTTCTCGCTCCCGTCAAACTTATAGTTGAATGTGGCATACGAAAAGTGGTTGACAATTTTATTGATATCCTCGCATGGCAAACATCTGAAAATACGCAATAGTGTTTGCTCGTCTTTATCGTTGAATCCGCTGATTTTTGGGAATGGGATAAAAAACGGGTTGAAAAAGTCGCTTGGTTTTTCCCGTAGATTTATATTGACTTGCTTACCGACTGCCATTTCAAAATACACCCCAACTGCCAGTATATAATTATCAACTGTAAAAGAATTTACCTGCTTACAAAATGGGTTGCCGGATGAAATTCCGGATGTGCCCGCAAAACTCCTGCCGCTCCCGTCAAAATATTTGTTGAGGTCATCGTCTGTAAAATGTGAAAAATTGAGTTTTCCGCAATCTATTGACCTTGCCTTTGCTGCGTACCGGACTTCCACATCAATTTCTGACTTACTCTTTGCACGTTTTAAAACTCCCGATTGTTGCAAAACCGGTTCTAATTTATCACAAGACAGATTATCAAAAAGCCTTCTTATTTCTTTTGAATTTTTCTGATCGTAATGATTATTCAAAAGTGATGCAACGGCGTGGTCGGGCATTGCGTTGTATCCTTTTGGGTCAGCAGGGGTCGTATAGGTTGTAACATCAATTGTAGCACTTGCCTTGGGCCTATCTGGAGTGGCAACAGATGTAGTTGTATTGCTTGAACCACTTACGGTTGCTTTCACAGATTTTGTTTCAGTTGGGCTTTTGACCACTGTTGCCATACTAAGTTGTTTCCATCTTTGGTTGGCGGCATTGGGTACATATTGGTTGCTGGCACCCACATTATTCCACATTTGCACCCTTCCCTTTGTACCCGCCGAGGCATCGAGTACCTTATTGCTGTACAGTACGTTTTGAAGTTTAAAGGTACGGTCTTTCTCATCTACCTTTTTCCATCTCTGGTCGTTTGCATTTGCCGAAGCACCTTTGTCCCTTGCTAACTGTACCGTACCGTTTGGTGTGGCTTCCAGCACCATGCTGTTGTTGTCAGCAGAGCATATTTTGAATGTGCCATTGGGCTCGTTTTTGATTATCCAACGCGTTTGCTTTCCTTTGGTTTCGCTTGAATAAATTTCTACCTTTCCGGGATTGTTATGGTCATAGCCCAATACTTCCTTATAGTGTGTATTTTGGAAAGAATACTCTTGCTGTGCATGTAATTTACCTATCGATAAACAGATAAATAATAAGAAAATGTTACGCAGAATCGATTGTTTTGTCTTCATGATGTTGCTGTTTTTATATTGATTAATAGACTGATTCAATTTTATTATGTGTGTTTATATGGTACAAAATTTATGCTTTGTCATTTCAAGTCAACTATTTACAGTACATTCTTGGCTCACTTCTTATAAAAATCGGTTTTAGAAATCAATTTGTTGTCGTGCATGATTATCAGTTCATAGTTTCCTTGCTCTAATTTTTTTATGTTGATATAAATTTTGCGGTCGGATACCGTTTCTATATCTGCTTTATATTTTTCTGTTTTTTTTTTTGAACTCATGTTGCCTCCATTCCATTTTCAAACAACTGGAAAACATTGTTGATCTTCCTTGGTAAAAATAGAATATACCGTCCCAAGGCATTTGTAACTGTATAACAAATGCTGTGACTGATGTAACATTTTGAAGTGATTTTTGTTACAAGAGCTAAAAAAAAGGGGTCAAACTAAAACGTTGGAACTGAAAATAAGGACTGAAAACCAAATACTGCCTACTTTTGCTTTCCTGCAAACTCGGTTGGGGTGCAGTTAAACTTTTCTTTGAACGATCTTGAAAAATATGACAGATCGTCAAACCCGACTGCATATCCTACTTCCGAAACAGTGTGTTTGCCCTCAAGAAGCATTGCAGCAGCATGGTTGAGGCGTTCGTTCCTGATGAGTTCACGAGCGGAAATGCCCAATAGCGATTTTAGTTTTCGGTGCAATTGCATCCGGCTCAAACCGGCTTTGTCTGTAAAAATTTCGACACTGAAGCCGGAATCGGATAAATGGTCATGGACAATCTCACTGACTTTTTCCAGAAACCGCTCATCGGGCGAATTTACAGCTACTTCAAACGGTTTGAGCACAAGTTCGCGGCTGTACCTCGCCTGTAATTTCTTCCGTTCGGAAATGAGCTTATGAACCGTTTCTTTCAAGATATCGTTGTTAAATGGTTTGGACAAAAAGGCGTCTGCTTCATTTTTTAGACTTTCCAGGCGGGCTTCGTCAGAGGTTTTTGCTGTGAGCAATAGCACGGGAATAAACGAGGTAAGCTCGTTTTGTTTGATGTTGCGGGTAAATTCAAAACCGTTCATTTTGTGCATCATCACGTCAGAAACAATGCAATCGGGAATTTCGTTTTGTGCCAACTCCAATGCGGAAACCCCGTCGGTAGCTTCCAAAATGGTGTAATGTTCGGAAAAAAGCGCTTTGACAACATTTCGGATTTCAGCATTGTCATCCACAATCAATAAAACAGGTTGTTCGCCGTTAGTTTCCTGTTCTATTGGAAGAAGTTCATCACGTTTCTCTGTATATTTCTGAATCACAATATTTTCTGGTTCGCTTTGAGCCAGTGGCAGAGAAACCGAAAAGCTCAAAATGCCGCTGTTTACCTCCGTTTCGATATTTCCTTTGTACAGATCCACCAATTCTTTGATAAGCGCCAGTCCGATTCCGAAGCCTTGGTTTTGTTCATCTGTTTGATAAAAACGATCAAAAAGCTTCGACAAATCTTTGTTTTTCAGATTTGTACCAGAATTGGAAACCTTGATTTTCAGGACCCTATTTTCGATCTTGGAACTGAAATTGACTTCATTGTTTTCGGGGGTATATTTTACGGCGTTAGACAAGAGGTTGGTGACGATTTTTTCAATCACATCCTTGTCATATAGATAAGTTTTCTGGGTATCTTGGATTTCTGATGCAAATTTTAGTCCGTTTTCTTTGGCATGGTAGGCAAACGGTTCGGTAATGGATTTCAGGAACAGACCAATGTTTCCCTCTTTGAGCAAAAGCGTCAACTTGTTACTGTCTATTTTCGATAGTTCAAGCAATTGGTTAACCAGTTCGAGCATCCGGTCGGAATTTTTATTGATCAACGAGAGTTGTTTTTGTTGGTTTTCATCGCTTATTTCGGCTTGAAGATTTTGCAGTGGACTTTTTATCAGCGTAAGCGGTGTACGGAATTCGTGAGAGATATTGGCAAAAAACCGAGATTTCATCTGGTTGATTTCTTTGATTTTACGGGCGGTTATAAATTTGTTGCGATATGCGAAAGCCAATGCCAGACCGAGAATTAGCAACAATCCGGTTAGTGAAGCGAAAATCGTAAACTGATTTTTACTTTTTTGCTTGCCCAGTTGGTTTTCGGCAGATAAAAGTTCTATTTGCTGTTCTTTTTTCGAGGTTTGGTAGCGGGTTTCGAGTTCTACTACTTTTTCGCGGTTAATGGAGTTGACCAAACTGTCTTTCAGCGGGATATAGGCTCTGTAATAATCGGAAGCGGCTTTGTAATTATTGGTCAGCATATAGGTTTCTGCCAAATTCCCGAGGCAATTTACTTCGGTTTTCAAATCGGCTATTTTACGAGATAATTCGAGTGCTTCGGTGTAGTATTTTTGGCTTTCCGCATAGTTTTTTTCTTTTATGGACAGCTTCCCAAGGTTTTGTAATGGCTCTAACATTCCCAAGGTGTCAGGAATCGCTTTTTTAAGTGCTATAGCTTTGATATAATGGTTTTTGGCGGGTTCAAATTCATTTTGCTCCATTTTGACTTTTCCCAATAACGAAAGTACTTCTGCCTCTCTGTATGTGTTTTTTAATGAATTATAGTAATCCAACACCTTCAAAAATTTTTCTTCTGCTGCATCGTAATTTTTCTTGTACAAATCAATCATTCCAAGATTTCTTTCGACAGACATACTCCCTTGTTTGTATTCTGCCTTTTCATAGATCTGTTTTGCCCTTAATCCATAATTTTCGGCCTTGTCAAAATTTTCAATCTCAATATATATCAGGGAAATATTTGTGAGAGCAATCCCTAAATTCGTATAAATTTCTTTACGATTTACCTTGCTTAATACCGAGTCGGAAACGAGATAATTATCCAATGCTTTGTCAAGTTTTTTTTCAAAAAAGAAATGATTCCCTTTGTCTATATGAGCAATGGCATAACCAATAGAGTCACCCGATTTTTTGCTCACATCAATGGCCTTGTTTATATGGAACAATGCAGAATCTTTTTTGTTCATCATATTGTACACATTGCCCAGCCTTGTGTGTATTTCGCCAGTCATTTTAAGATTTTTTGACTTTCCGGCATAGGTAAGTGCCCGTTTCAGGCTTGTTGCGGCACTATCGGGGCGAGATACCGTAAAGTAATAGAACGCCTTGCTATAATGCGCTCTGTAGTATGCATAATTATTGCCGGTCGATTGTGCCAGCACAAACTGCTTATCGTTATATGATTTTGCGGTTTCCAGATCATAAAACAAATTTTCGCCTACAATAAGAGCGAGTATTTCGGCTCTGGCAGAATCGTTCTTTTCTAAGGAAAGCTTACGTTCTAACGAATCAATTCTGACCTGATTTTGAGAAAATAGATAAGGTGATGCAAGAAAAAATAAAATCAGATAATGGTTTTTCATTTGTAAACGTTTTAAAATCTGCCTAAAATATACCACAATAATTTATAGTACGCGACAAGAATTTTAACAATAGCAGGCAACCGTGTATAAGTTGTTGGTTGTCCCTTTGCAAAACCTCGGTTTTCAGAATCTTTTAAATATATGATGCGAAAATCAGATTAACCAACTATTAACCGGATAATAAAAAGTAGTTCGCAACAAACATTCTACACCTATTGTTACAATTTGTAATTATGAAATTGAATGTTTGACCACTAAAACATTATATTTGCCAAGTATCCAAATGAATAGTCACTACTTGCATTTTAAAGCGCTATTTTTTACCACAACCAAACACAATTTCCCTTTTGGGTTTAGGGACTGATGTACTGTATTCTCGACATAGAAACCACAGGTGGCAAGTACAATGAAGAAGGTATTACCGAAATAGCCGTCTATAAATTTGATGGGCATGAGGTGGTGGACCAATTCATCAGTTTGGTCAATCCGGAGCGTGAAATACAGCCTTTTGTGGTCAATCTTACAGGGATCAACAACCAAATGCTACGCACGGCTCCAAAATTTTATGAGGTGGCCAAGCGTCTTGTGGAAATTACCGAAGATTGCATTATCGTAGCACACAATGCCGAATTTGACTATCGGGTACTCCGTACAGAATTTGACCGATTGGGCTTTGATTTCAAAAGAAAAACCCTCTGCACGGTAACCCTATCCAAAATCCTCATGCCTGGACAGATATCGTACAGTCTTGGCAAACTCACACGTGCACTCGGCATTCCGGTAAGTGACAGGCACCGTGCCAACGGCGATGCTGTGGCCACTCTCAAGCTATTTAAAATGTTATTGGCCAAAGATTCGGACAAAACCATTATCAAAGATGCTGTAAAGTCCGAGCCGAAATTGCAGATGAAACCTGACCTTAAACTAATTCTCAACGGCTTGCCCACTGATACCGGGGTATATTATTTTCATGACCATAACGGCAACATCATCTACATTGGCAAAAGCAAAAATATCAAAGGCCGTGTGAGTCAGCATTTTTCAAATCCGTCCAACAAGTCAAAAAAAATACAGCGTCTGGTTGCCAGTGTCAGCTTTGAAAAAACAGGAAGCGAATTGGTGGCGCTCTTGAAAGAAAGCGAAGAGATAAAACGCATCAAACCACAGTTCAACCATGCCTTGAGGCGTGATGTTTTTACGCACGCACTATATAATTTTGTTGACGCCAATGGTTATATCAACCTAAAGATCGACAAAGCCGATGGCAGAAGAAGGCACATCACTACGTTTTCAAACTTACAGAGCGCAAAAAACTTTTTGTTCAGGGCTGTTGATGAATACCAATTGTGCCAAAAACTGTGCGGATTGTACGACACCAAGAGCAGTTGCTTTAAATATGACCTCAAGGAATGTAACGGTGCCTGCATTGAAAATGAGCCTGCAGATGCCTACAATAAAAGGGTCGAACAGTTTATCCACAAAAACTCTTATGACTCAAAGAGCATGGTCATCGTTGACCGAGGCCGTGATCTTGACGAACGCAGTGTCATTTTAATAGAAAATGGCAAGTTCAAAGGTCTGGGATTTGTAAACCTCAATTATCAGATCAACCATATCGAGGTGCTCGAAACCCTCATCACACCTATGGAAAACAACCGTGATGCCCAGCATATCATACAGAGCTACTTACGAAAGGACAAGCGCTTAAAAATCGTAATCCCAAACGACAAACAGCTTTAGACCGCAGAAAACTCCAGTTGGCAGAATGGCAAATCACCATAAGAGAAAATCTTTCACTACATTTGACCACAATGGAACAACCAAAAAAAATAGCCAAATGGCGCGAAAAGATCCATGAGATCATTTACGGGACACACACTCCGGAGGGCAAGCTGTTTGACATCATTTTGCTGATTGCCATCCTGTACAGTATCATCATCGTGATGATGGAGAGCGTCAAATCATTTGACGAAAAATACCATCAATTCTTCAACATTTCGGAATGGGTCATTACCATACTGTTTACCATTGAATACGGTTTGCGCATCATAAGTGTTTATCGTCCAAAAAAGTATATTTTCAGTTTTTACGGTATTGTCGATCTTCTTTCTACGCTCCCGAAATACCTGTCGTTTTTCATCATGGATTCACAGTTTTTGGCAGTATTCAGAGCCTTACGGCTTTTGAGGGTTTTCAGGATTTTGAAACTCATCCGTTTTGTTGGCGAATCGAACAATATCGTTAGGGCCTTGAACAACAGTCGGTCAAAAATTTTCATTTTTATATTTTTTGTGCTGATCATTTCCATCATCTTGGGAACCATCATGTTCTTGGTAGAAGGTCCGGAGAATGGATTTGACAGCATTCCACACAGTATTTACTGGACCATTGTTACGTTGACAACCGTTGGATTTGGCGATATTACTCCACAAACCGCCATAGGACAGGTCATAGTCAGCATCATCATGATCATCGGTTATGGCATTATTGCCGTACCTACCGGCATTGTTACAGCCGAATACACTGCAACAAAAAACAAAATGGCAAACCGTACCGATAGTTCCTGCCAGAACTGTGGTGCCGATGTCATTTTTAGCGATACAAAATACTGCAGAAAATGTGGCCACAAACTCGATGAAGATGAGAAATAAAACGCTCATTACGGTCGTTGGACCAACGGCCATAGGAAAAACTGTCTTGGCAATCAAACTGGCACAGCACTACCAAACAGAGATTATATCTTCGGATTCCAGGCAATTTTATAAGGAAATGCATATTGGCACTGCCGTTCCTACTGATAAAGAGCTCAAAATGGCAAAACACCATTTTGTCCAACACAAATCCATTGTTGATGCATACAATGTTGGCGATTTTGAAAGAGATGCCATTGCACTGCTCCACAACCTTTTTGAAGAAAAAAATGTGGTCGTCATGGCAGGTGGATCCGGGCTCTATGTTGATGCGGTGCTGAATGGCATGGATGATTTTCCGGATATCGACCCAAAAATCAGGGAAACCCTTAACCTCCAACTACATTCTGAAGGCATCGAATCTTTGCAACAGCAACTTGAACTTCTTGACCCGGAGACCTTTGCCAAGATTGACACTGCAAACCCTCGACGCATCATACGTGCACTTGAAGTGTGCATAGCAACGGGCAAAAGCTATGCGTCTTTTCTTAAGAAACAATCGCAAAAAAGAAATTTCAGCAGCATAATAATAGGCATAACTGCCGAACGCAGCATCATTTACGACAGGATCAACAGGCGCGTGGATCTTATGATGGCTCAAGGATTGCTCGAAGAAGTACGCTCACTTAAAGCACATAAAACCCTTAACGCCCTCAACACAGTAGGCTACAAAGAACTTTTTAAATACCTCGATGGCGAGCAATCACTGGAGTTTGCCGTTTCTGAAATCAAAAAAAACACGCGACGTTTTGCCAAACGCCAACTCACATGGTTCAGAAAAAAAACGGACATCATCTGGGTAGAAAATGTCACGGATTTTGGCAAAATAACCCATATAATTGACTCATTGCTAAATAGATAGCTTTCACTTTTGATGTTAAATTATATTTGCCAATAAAAAAAGTCCTAATTCCAATTAAATAACACTACCTTTGAGCCATTAATTTTTTTTATTTTTTTATGAGTAGAGGCACCGTTAAGTTCTTCAACAGCACCAAAGGTTTTGGTTTTATTATTGAAGAAGGAAGCAAAAAAGAACATTTTGTACACGTATCTGGTATTATCGGCAACGAAATCAACCAAGGTGATACTGTGGAATTTGAACTGACCGAAGGGAAAAAAGGGTTAAACGCAATAAACGTCAAAGTCGTATAACGATTACGCTTAAAACTTTTTTTGAATCAAAAAGCCTATCATTGCGATAGGCTTTTTTGTTATCAGATTTTAAATCATCAATCTTTGTTGACCACCAATCTGAACCCTTCGCCATGGATATTAAGAATTTCCACATTGGGGTCCTGTTTTAGATATTTTCGTAGCTTGGCAATATATACGTCCATACTTCTTGAAGTAAAGTAATTGTCGTCTCTCCAAATTTTGGTCAAGGCCAACTCCCTGGGCATCAAATCATTTTCATGAAGCGCCAAGAGTCTCAACAATTCATTTTCTTTTGGTGAGAGTTTTGCGGGTTCATCGTTTTTATACTTCAGGAACCGTAGCTTTGAGTTAAGGTCAAAATCGCCGATCTTAAATTCAAACTGCTTGCTGTCCACTACAGAATCTGTAGCCTTACGTTGTATGATGGCTTTAATTTTCATTAAAAGTACCTCACTGTCAAAGGGTTTGTTGAGATAGTCGTCGGCACCAACTTTGTAACCTTTCAGCACATCCTCTTTCATGGCCTTGGCGGTAAGAAATATGATCGGGATTTCAGTATTTTTTTCCCTGATTTCTTTGGCAAGCGTAAAACCGTCCTTGTATGGCATCATGACATCCAGTATGCAGAGGTCAAAGTCGTCCTTCTTGAACTTCTCGAAACCTTCCATCCCGTTTTTGGCATGGACAACTTCATATTCGTTCATGGACAGATAGTCCTTTAGCACTGTCCCGAAATTAGGATCGTCCTCTACTAATAGAATTTTTTTGTTTTGTTCTTCCATAATTATGATATTAACGGTAGCTTAATTGTAAAGGTACTACCTTTTCCTTTTTCACTTTCAACTGATATATGTCCTTGATGGTCTTCGACAATTTGTTTTACGTAAGCCAGTCCGAGCCCATGCCCTTTCACGTTGTGTACATTTCCGGTATGTTCTCGATAAAATTTCTCAAAAATCTTTTTTTGTACCTGTTTTGACATTCCATTGCCCTTGTCGGAAATTTTCAACAGGATATTGTTACCAACGTTTTGGGTATAAACATCGATTTCAGGGTTACCGTCAGAATATTTGATGGCATTGTCCAAAATGTTGACAATGACGTTTGTAAAATGGGTATCATTGGCAAGTACCGATGATTTTTCGGCATTGAGATGTGTTCTTATATAACCATTTCTGTCTTCCACGATCAACTCAATATGTGCTATGGCATCTACTATCAAGTCGTGGAGCATTACCCTGTCTTTGCTAATGTTGAGCTCGTTCTTTTCAAGTTTTGAAATACGAAGCACATTTTCCACTTGGGCGTGCATCCTTTTGTTTTCATCCCTTATCATACCCAAGTACCGCATTACCTTTTCTTGATCGCTAATGATTTTCGGATTTCTGATAGCATCCAAGGCGAGGTTGATGGTAGCTATAGGCGTCTTGAACTCATGGGTCATATTGTTGATAAAATCACTCTTTATCTCCGATATCTGGCGCTGCCTGATGAGCTGGTGGATGGCACTCGCATACGCTATAATGATAATCGAGGTAAAAATGATAGACAGTATGGTCATCCCCAAAATAGTGCGGAACAGGTATTTGTTACGCTCGGTAAAATTGACATATAGCCTGTAATTGCTCTCCCCGTTATTGTCCAAAAAAAGCGGCACAGCATATGTAGAGTTTTTGTCCAGTTCAAAATTATTTGACTGTACCCTTGTTGCAAGGTCTCTGTCATAAATGGCAAATTCAAACTTGGTATCGATCCCGTCGCTTTGGAGTTGCTTTTGGAGCAGTTCGTTGACCTCTTCCGTAGTAACCCTTTTATAGATGGGATAATTTCTGAACTGATCGCGATAGGTCAACTCAAATTGTTTTTTTTGGAGTTCGGGCAATTTGCTGAACTCATAGATTTTTTTCTCGGATGATATGTTGAGGTTGCCATCTATCGGGTTGTTTTCGTAGATACTTGTTTGCCTTTGGCTCGAGATACGGCTTATGCTTACGCTGTCTAAACCTATGTCAAGGAACATGGATGGTACTTTATAGCTTTCTTCGAGTATGCCGTTTCTGTAGATGATCGTTTGATTCAGATTGCCATCTTCTGTCTTGATGATCAATTCTCTGAACGATGAGGAGTCTGCCACGGCACCGCTTGCTATCAGACGGTACATTTTATCGACATAAGTCTTGAACTCCTTGTCCTCTATGGCCCCAGAAACGAAACCCAATGAACGTTTGACGTTGAGCGTGAACTGTTTTTTTTCGTTTTCGAGGCTGTTATTAATAAAAAATACCTGAACGAAAATAATCCCAACGAGCGAGAGGCTCATCAACACGATCAACAAAATGAATAGCTTTTTGCCCATCATACCAAAATTAGTATTTTAACATTTATCAGATATTGCCTTTAACCTTACCTTAACATAAATGTTAAAATTCAGTCAGCGGCAGAAGCGCCCAGTAGTTTTTTATGGATTTCCAATACTTGTGTTCTGGCATGTTGCAAGGTGTCGTTTATGATAACAAAATCGGACCTGTCGGCCTTTTCTTCGTCAGGCATCTGGTTTTTGATGATGCTTTTCACTTTTTGTGCCGTTGTGCTGTCCCGCTTGATGACCCTTTGTATCCTTTCGTGTTCTGGAGCGATCACTGTAATGATGGCGTCGTATTGAGCTTCTGCACCAATCTCAAATATAATGGCAGCTTCTTTGATGATATAATCTGAAGTTTGGCGTTTGGCCCATTTCTTAAAATCTGAAGCTACTTTGGGATGCACAATTGCGTTCATTTGTTCCAGTAATTGTTTGTCGTTGAAGATTTTTGAAGCAATGTACGGACGGTTGAGGCTGCCATTTTCATAAGTTTCTTCTCCAAACAACCCGATAAGTTGCCGGCGGATAACCTTTGAGGAGTTCATCAATCGTTTTGCCTCAACATCGGCAACATACACGGGGATACCCAGGTCTTCAAATAACTTTGCTACCGTACTTTTACCGCTACCTATACCGCCTGTAAGTCCTACGATGGTCATGGCTCCATAATTATAAATTCAACTTTGCTTTGTTTTATTCTGGCACTTTTGACCTTTGGCGGCACTTTCAATAGATGTGGAACAAAAAACGTTCTCTCTTTACTTGCAACTTCGGCAAAATCGCAGACTACCACAAAATCCGAGGCTGTGACATTTTTAAAGTTCTGAAGATCGACATAATATAATACCGTAACGGTTTTTGGGAAAAAATTCAATCTCACATCTTCCGGCAGGTTTACAACATCAACAGGAACTTCCAACAGACCTTCGGTAAATTTACGCACTTCACCCGAAACTTCAACACTGCTATGGTTCAGTTTGATATTTCCCATACCTTGCATATCAAGAGCAACCGATTTTTTTATGGAAGATTTGACACCATTGAGCTTAATGGGTTTGGTGCCTATGCCCGAAATGCCTTCGATGGCCTTTTGTGGACCAATGACCTTTATCGAATCGGGATTTGAAACCAGTCCGGCCATCAAGTCAAATCCGGGGGCAAAATCTATTTGGGATTCAATGAGCACAGGAACCGTTTTTACGGACATTGCTTCGTACCTAAAAACCATAGTTTCAGGTTCAATGGACACCACATCCATTGAATTGCCAAGTTGGTACAAAATGCGTTGGGCTCCCTTTGATGTTTTCCAGGTATAATTCTCACCATCATCCTGTGCTTCTTTTTCAAGATCGATGGTCAACTTATGGTCAAAAAAATTATACCATAACAAGCTGAATCCGCGAGCGTTTACCGTCACATATACAACCGAATCGTGCTGGGACATAATGCGGCGCCCTTCCTCTATGTGACGCATCTCGACACTAAAAGGAATGGTTTGCGTGTATTCTTTTGACAATTTGGTCACTATCAAAAGTAGGAATGACAATAATAAAAATAGGCCAAAAACATTGAGCTTCTTATTCTTGATAGATTTGAAGATCTTTGACTTAATATTGCTCACCATGATCAAAGAATAAATTTGGAAATTGATTTTGCGGTGTTTTTTTAGACAGAAAAAGTAGTAATGCCGATTTTAAAAACCCATAGCCATAACCCAAAAATTGCAGGAAAATTGCCACTACCGATTGCATGGCAACTAAAATGTTCTTGGTAGTAAACAATGCCATCATAAAAACCACGAAAAAATACAATAGATACAATCCGATGGGCCAAACACACCCAAAGCAGAGCAACACCAAAGAAGACAGCAAACCAATGGTAAACAAGCTTGGGAACCAATAGGCGAGTCGGCTCGTACCTGGATGCCAGTGGTTGAGGATCGGTCTTACCAAACCGAATTTATAGACCTGCAGCAAGAATTTATGCCAAGAAATACGTCGTTTATGGTACACAAAAGCTTGTGGAAAGAGTTTGGTTTTAAAACCCATTTTCTTTATCCTAATGGCCAAATCAGGGTCTTCACCGGGATGGATGTTGCCAAAGCCGCCCGATGCCTCAAATGCATTTTTTGAAATCCCCATATTAAAACTACGTGGCTGGAATGTTTTTTTTCCTGCCCTACCTCCACGAATGCCACCAGTAGTAATGGCCGATGTCATGGCAAAGTTTATCGCTTTTTGCAAGTTTGAAAACGAACCGTGTGCTGTGTCCGGCCCTCCAAAGCAATCCACAAACTCTGCTTTTAAATTATCTTGTACGGTTTTGAGATAGTTGGCAGGCAACAGACAATCGGAATCCAAGATGATAAAATAATTGCCCTTTGCCCTTCTCATGCCGTAATTGCGAGAGCTGCCTGGACCGGAATTGGCTTTAAAATAGTACGAAACGTTCAGCTTATCCATATACGATTGCACAATTGCCCTACTGTCCAAGCTTGAACCGTCTTCAACGATGACCACTTCAAATTGCTTGACACCTTCGAGCTTCACCATGCTTTCCAAAAGCTGGTCTATTTCTTCGGGCCTATTAAAAACCGGGATGATAAAGGAAAAATACAGTGGCTCCATACCCTACAAAAGTAATCAAAGAAAACACAAAAGCCACCTTTTTCAAGGTGGCTTTTGGTTTGGTTAGCTAACTAAAGTTACTCTTTGATAATCCTGATGGTCTCGGTTTTATCGGCAATTGTAACCTTCACGAAATAATGTCCTGTTTGCAATGAAGCCATGTCCAAATCTGAATTCATAGCGTTAGGTGAAGTCCTTAAGACTTCTTGACCCAACATATTGAACACAGATACATTCTCGATATTGCTCTGCGCATTCAGTGTCAATATGTTTTCTACTGGGTTTGGATAATAGGTAAAGGCTGTCTGTTCCATATTGTTGACAGAAAGTGTCTCACAAGAAACAGCCAAATGGAAATTGCCCACACTGCTTGCATTCCAACCACCTACGGCGATGTAATACGTTGTCGTTCCATCTGAAGTAAATGAGGTCTCTGCTGCGAAATTTTCAGAAGAACCTCCGCACTCATCATAGCCATCATCGATTAAGGTAAGGTTTCCTGAAGTGCCTATATAAACAAACAATTCAGTATCAAAATCTGTTTGGTCGGCACCACAGGTAGAAAGCGTGATACGCTCTTCAACACCTGAACCTGTATAAGAATACCAAACCCAAGGCGAATCATTGTCCGCAAGAGTGTCTGGTTCTACTGTTGTCACACTTGGCGCATCAGCTTCATCGTGGGTAGCACCTATTGTAGTTCCGGTCACATCATCACCACAATTGAGAGCAATGGCATCTGCAAATAAATCATTGACCGGAGGACAAACTAAATAGCTGAATGAACCTAATGCAAGATTACAAACAGGATCGCTGTGAACAAGTGTTAAATTAACTGTTGAGCCAAAGTCAAATGGTCCTACCTCAACAATACCAGTTCCAGAAACAGGCCATGTGTCTGTACCATCTGAAATATGGGTCGCATCACCAAGATCGGTTATATCTACTTCAACACTAAATTGGGATGCTTCGCAGTCCAAATCAACACTTGTTGATGCTGAAGCTTGTGTACACTCCGGAGGCTCCGCACAAGTAATTGCCAATATAAAATTTCCATTATTAGAGCTAAAGCCTTCTACCATAATGTAATAGTCACCGCCTGCGGAGACAAATGTTAATTGAGATTGAGTACCGCAGCTATCATCATTAGCCGCTACCTGTGTTCCGTTGCATTGGCTATAGAGCCTCAAATAAGTATCGTACGAGGATCCGCATAAACTTACAGTAAATTCCTGACCTGGAACGGTACCACTTAATACGTACCATACATCATTGGCAGAGTTGCCACCACTATTGGTTGCACCAGTTGTAGAACCTGTAACGGTAGCTCCACAACTGATGGGTTCAGCATCGACGCACTCGTCGTTTGCAGGTCCGGAAATAGTAAGAACCCCAGAAATATTGTTGTCTTCACCCCAGACACCACCATAAGTACCATTGGCCTGGATACCTCCATAAGTATATACACCACCGTTAAATCTCCAACGGCTGGCATAATAAAAAGTCCCTAAGGATGACATTGAAGCACCCAAATTGAGCATATACTCGTCATTATTTCCATTTTCTCCAAAGAAATTTGCTGCAACCCATGTCCATCCGGCACTGCTTGGGTCCGTGTCTGCTGTGCTATATCCTATCCAGCACTCTATGCCAGGAGACTGACCGGAAGTAACGTCGGTCAATCCTGCTTCATAGCATTGAGCATATACGTCAAAAGTACCTCCGAGAACAATGTTTCCTGTTGCGGGCCACTGTAAATTATAGTAATCCAAAACATCTGTAGGAGGAGCAGAAGATGTTATTGTTGGAGAGTGTACACAAAATCCGTATACCCATCCGGCCCCATTTATGTTATCATCAAAAAAGATTCTATATTGAAAGTTCAATAGTTGTGTTGACGTAAACCCAGAAATGTCCAGAACGTCAGATACAAAACCGACCGGGGTTCCTGAACAAAAATTATCGTTTGGGGCTCCTGGAGTATCGGATGTTGCAATGATTTGCCATTCAGTCCATGAGCCTGCATCGGCATCATAATACTCCAATGCAAATCTCTCATTGGAACTAAAGTAATTATAGACATAGTCAAAAGACACGGTCAACCAAGTCTCACTTGCAGTAAATGCTGCTGTCAAATCAATAACCGGAGATTCGGCAGCAATATTGTCTTCATGGCCACTTCCAGCATCGTCATCATCAAATGCAAAATTAGAAGTCGTTGTTGGATCTGCCTCAAATGCTGTTGGGTCTGCATTAAAAGTCCCTGTGACCGTCCAAGAAGCATTAGGCCAATTGGCAGGTTCGTTTAAGGTTTGCGCCATGCCTTGCCAAGTAAACGCAAAGCAGCATATCGCATAAAAGAAAGTAATTTTTTTCATATTAATAATTATTAGGATTTATTAAAAGTTTGTTAAATTAGCTATTAAGCCATATTCAAACAAACTATAAGTAGGCTATTCGATAAACAACCATAATATCCGACAAAAAGAAAAAAGCACTCCTTGGGTTTTCGGAGCGCTTCTTAAAAGATAATTTAGTGCAGATCGTTACTACATAAAGGTTTGCATAACGGCTTCGCTAACTCCCATATTACTGAACCCCCCATCGTTATATAGGTTTTGCAGTGTAACACGCTTGGTCAGGTCGCTAAACATGGCCACGGTATAATTGGCACAATCCAGTGCGGTAGCGTTGCCCAACGGCGACATTTTATCGGCATAGGCGATGAAGCCATCAAAACCTTTTACACCGCTTCCGGCGGTGGTAGGCGTTGGCGATTGCGAAATAGTGTTGACACGTACTTTTTTGTCCCTTCCAAAGAAATAACCAAAACTTCTGGCGATGCTCTCCAATAAGGCTTTATTGTCGGCCATATCGTTATAGTCCGGGAACACACGCTGTGCCGCCATATAGGTGAGGGCTACGATACTGCCCCATTCGTTCATCGCATCTTTTTTGTACAATGTCTGCATCAATTTATGGAAAGACGTGGCCGAAACATCGGTACCTTTTTGGGTCCATTCATAGTTTTGGTCTGTGTAATGTTTACCTTTCCTGACGTTGATGGACATCCCAATGGAATGGAGCACAAAATCCAGTTTCCCGTCTAAAATTTCCATGGATTTTACAATCAAGTTTTCCAAATCTTCCAAGGAAGTGGCGTCGGCCGGGATGATTTGCGAACCGGTTTTTTCTGCCAACTCGTTAATCTGCCCCATTCGCATGGCCACCGGTGCATTGGTCAATACAAACTGTCCGCCTTCTTCGTGAACTCGCTCTGCGGTTTTCCACGCAATGGAATTGGAATCCAATGCTCCAAAAATAATTCCTTTTTTTCCTTTCAATAAATTATACATACGCTCTTATTGTGATTAGATTTTGACTTTTAAAAAAGTAAATATACTATTAAATTTTATGTTTTTAAAAATTATAATTTAAGAGTCAGACCCACTATCTACGTTTCTTATCTTTTTGAGCATTCAGCAACCCACCGAGTATCACACAGGACATTCCTATCAAATATGCCAAATAAAATGGTTCGTCAAAAAAGAGGATCAAAAATACGGATGAAAGCACAGGTGTCAAAAAAAGAAAAGGCGCTATAAATGAAGCATCTCCCAACTTTAGAGCCTTGACCCAAAATATATAGGAAATGCCATTTACAAATAATCCGTTAAGCAGTATTGGGATCATTGTGTTGACTTGTGGCAATTTAAACTCTGAAAACAGGAGCATTGACAAGAACGAAGCAAGGCTAGCCGTCAAAAAGTATATCGTGAGCATGCTAATATCGTCCATAACTATTTTTTTGCTCAACACAGAAAAAAGGGCAAAAATGAACGCCCCAAAAAATACTATCATGTCTATGGCCAGGTTCTCAAATGCCAGTTGTTGAAAATTTCCTTTGGTCAGAACGATGAACACGCCCAAAAAACCTAAAAGCACGGAGGTTGCTTTAGCAAGGGAAAGCCTTTCCTTTAAGATGATTAGCGATAGCAGTACAACCAAGATGGGCCAAGTATATTGAACTATCAGTACTTCCATTCCGGGGGCATTGGCATAACCGTAGTATAGCAATATATAATAAAAGTAAGTTCCCAGAAAACCTAATATTATGGCTTTGAGATAATTGACCGTAGATATATCATTCAATCGCTTAAATTTGTTTTGGTAAAACCCTATCCCGAAAAATAACAGCAACGAAGTGATACTGGACCAAAAAAGAAATTGATGGTTGTCAAGACCTTCCTGGCCCAATTTTGAGACAATGGGAACCATTGCCCAAAGCAACACACACAAGAGAACGTAAATCAGGGTTTTGGTATTAGTTGTCATGACTGCCTCATAGATTTATTTTGAAAGCTTTTTGATGGAGCGAATAAATACCGCTTCTAATTGAGCAGTTCCTTGGCATGGGCGATGGCTGACGAAGACAGATCCTTGCCACCGAGCATTTGAGCGATTTCGACAATGCGCGCGTCGTAATCGAGTTTCATCAGTTTGGTCTGTGTTACGTCGTTCACGTCTTCTTTATACACTTTGTAATGCGAATGGCCTTTGGCGGCTATCTGAGGCAAATGCGTGATGGCAAATACCTGCATGGACTTGCTCATCTCGAGCATGATGTCTCCCATTTTATTTGATATTTCGCCGGAAACTCCCGTATCGATTTCGTCAAACATGATGGTTGGCAACTGGATATATTGTGCCAAAACCGATTTTATGGCCAGCATGATACGTGACAATTCGCCACCCGAAGCCACCTTTTTAAGATCGTTGAAATTACTGCCCTTGTTTGCAGAAAAAAGGAAATATAAATGGTCCTTCCCATTGGCTAAAAACGAATCGCCCAAAACAATCTCGATTTTAAATTGGGCATTGGGCATGCCCAGACCGGACAAAATGTTTTCTAATTGCGATTTGAGCTTGGGAATTATTTCAGTACGTTTATTGTGAATGGCTGTAGATATGGCGTCCAATTCCTTGATTTTTAAAGCGATTTGGTTTTCTTTATTAAGGATATTGCCGTCCAAATTTTCGGTAACAAACACTTTTTCTTCGAGTTGCCGCTTAATGGCAATCAACTCCTGGACATCGGATGCTGTATGTTTTTGAAGTAGATTGTGAATGATTTTGAGTTTGGCATCGACCGCTTCGAGGCGTTGTGGGTCTGTGTCGAGCGTGTCCTGCAAATCGTTTACTTCATTAAAAAGGTCGTCCATTTCAATCAGGCTACTGTTGGTGCGCCGGTAGAGTTCATCATATTTTGATGAAAACCCCGATAATTTCTGAAATGCGTTTTTCAAATTGGTAAGTGCAGCCAAAATCCCGACTTCGTCGCTGCCCATGAGTTGATGGGCTTCAGCCAGTTTTTCTTTGATGGCTTCAATATTGCTGAGCGTTTCATATGCTTCCTCCAATTGTTCAAATTCGCCTTCGTTCAAATTTGCTTCAACCAATTCGTTCAGCAAAAAGGTGTTATAATCGTGCTCTTTTATGGCTTCGGCCTTTAAAGCAATCAATGTATTGAGTTCGGTCATTAACGTTTTGTAGTTTTTGAACTCGGCTTGGTATGTTTCCAACTCGGAAATATTGTTTGCCAGGGCATCAATGACCTGAAACTGGAATTCGTTACTGGTCAACTCCAAGGTTTGGTGCTGTGAATGGATGTCTATCAATTTTTCGCCCAATAGTTGCAAACTGTTCAAATTAACAGGCGAATCATTGACAAAAGCCCTCGATTTTCCGGAAGGTAAAATTTCCCTTCGGATGATGGTCTGTGCTTCAAAATCAAAATCCTGTTCCTTGAAAAATTCCTCCAAATGGTAGTTAGAGACCTTGAATACTGCCTCTACCACACATTTCTCTGAAGCGTTCTTCAAACTGCTCAAGTCGGCGCGCTTGCCAAGAATGAGTGCCAACCCACCGAGCAAAATGGATTTCCCTGCACCGGTCTCGCCCGTGATGGTAGAAAAACCATCGTTGAAATCGATTTGCAAATTATCGATTAGAGCGTAGTTTTTTATGGTAAGGGAGGTGAGCAATTTTTATTGGTTATGAGTAATCAGTGGTGAACGAGATTTAAATTTGGAATTAGGATCTTGAGATTTTGTACTTCTCCTACCGCCAACTTCAGAAGCTTATATTTCGCCATTTTGATGAGTAAGTAGGCGCTACTTTGTTCAAAATATCTATCGTACCGGCGATGTTAACGCTTGGTCCACCGCTAAAGATATCGGCAATTTCATCGCTTTTGGCATCAAAAAATACGCGCATCAAAAATGAATTGGGGCGTCGCTGGTTCATGGCATTGAGATCGTTGAATACAGCTGCTATGTTTTCCTTGCCTTCTTTGGGGTTTTCGGCCATTCTATCGAGCCCATTGATATGGTAATCGTACATAACGCTCCTAAACTCTTTGTAGGCGGGCGAAAGTAGGTTATCTATCAATGTAAAACGGGTCTGGAGGCCGTCCTCGAGTTTCCATCCTTTATAGGCATTACCCTGTTGTGAATAGTTCATAATAGTCTGTGCCTGTTTAAAATATGGATCGCCTCCATTGGGTGCAAATGTATCGGCATCGATACCCAAAATGATATGTATGTGAAAGGCTATGACCGATATCAGATTGGATTCAAACTGTATGGGATTGTACACCAAATTTTGGAATTCGAGGTATTGAAAGTTGAAATTCCTATCGTTGAAATTATAAATAGGCGTATTGTATGTGGAGTTGAATACAGGTCGTGACGCCTGGACCTGTATGGTCGCTTCAAAATTGTCGGTATTATAATTGGTGATATTGATGTTCATAGAGCAATCTATGCGCTCTTGTGGTTTATATGCTTTGTTGGTCCATTGTGTATTATTGACAAACTCTCTCAATTGTCTTTCAAGGGTCTTGAAAACCTGCACGTTCTCGTTTCCGGTTTGTTGTGCATTTACCACAACGGTACAGTTGAGCTCTTGCGAAAACGTCTTTGTGAAAAGCAATAAGGCAACGGATAATAAAATATTACGCATGGGTCTGGTTTATAATTTGTTCCAAAATATCCTTCGCCACTTCATTTTTGGGCTTTAGGTCATGGTGCACCACGTCACCATTGTTCGTTATAAAGGTAACCTTATTTGTTGAACCACCAAAACCTGCACCTTTATCTTGCAATGAATTTAGCACAATAAGATCGAGATTTTTTGTTTTAAGTTTGGATTGGGCATTTTCCATTTCATTGTCTGTTTCAAGTGCAAATCCTACCAAAAACTGGTGTTTCTTGGCGACTCCCAACGACTTGAGGATATCCTTGGTCTTCTCTAACTCGATGGTCAACGAAGGATCGTTCTTTTTTATTTTGGAAAGGGAAACATTTTTGGGCTTGTAATCGGCAACTGCCGCTGAAAGTATGGCGATGTCCACAGAATCAAAATAGCTATGCACTGCGTCGTACATTTCTGATGCGCTGACCACATTTTTAACGGTAATCAAATGATTATTTGAAACTTTCTCGCTGGTAGGTCCGGCAATCAATATGACCTCGGCACCCATTGACGCTGCAGCTTTGGCAATTTCAAACCCCATTTTTCCGCTGGAATGGTTGCCTATAAAGCGCACAGGGTCGATGGCTTCGTATGTTGGGCCAGCTGTGACGAGTATTTTTTTGCTTTTTAGAGGCAGTTTTTCAGAAATATCGGCTTTGATGAACGCTACAATGTCCTCGGGTTCGGCCATCCTGCCCTCGCCATAAAGTCCGCTCGCCAGTTCGCCACTTGCGACAGGAATCATGGTATTGCCATACGCTTTTAGGATTTGGAATGAGCGAATGGTTGAACCGTGCTTGTACATGTCCAGATCCATGGCCGGAGCAAAATAGACCGGACATTTTGCAGAAAGATAGGTTGCCATAAGCAGGTTATCGCAAACTCCGTTGGCCATTTTTGAGAGCGTGTTTGCCGTTGCGGGCGCTATTACAAAAAAATCGGCCCAGAGGCCGAGTTCTACGTGGTTGTTCCAAACGGCATTGTCATCTTCTTCATTTGTAAACGAAGAATGCACAGGGTTTTTGGATAGTGTCGATAGCGTTAAGGGTGTAATAAAGTCCTTTGCAGCCGGCGTCATGACAACCTTGACGTTGGCGCCCTCCTTGATGAACAACCTGACCAGATGCGCAGATTTGTAAGCAGCAATTCCGGCAGTGATGCCCAATAGAATATTTTTGCCACCCAAAACTGACATCGCGTTATGCTTCTTTAACGTCGTCCAGTGTATTTCTGTAATAAATCTTGTCGTTCAACCATTCTTGAACGGCAAGCGCATAGGGTTTCGGTAGTTTTTCGTAAAACTTTGAAACCTCAATTTGTTCTTTGTTTTCAAAAACCTCCTCGAGGCTATCGTTGAACGTTGCAAACTCTTCTAGTTTGTCCACAAGTTCCCTACGGATTTCGGTATTGATTTGCTCTGCCCTTCTAGCGATTACGGAAATAGCTTCGTAGATATTCCCTGTTGGCTCATCGATATCATTTCTATCGTAGGTAAGCGTTGTGAGCGGTGCGTTTGTCTTTTTTAAATCCATTTTATAAAAAAAATTAGCTTTTGTTTTGATATTGTTGTGAAAGTACGGTAAGTTCCGTGTTCATGTTTTCAATTTCATCGGAATGTTCTGAATTTGGAAAATACCTCTTGAAAGAGCCGCAAAGCGACAGAGCATTGTCCACCCTCGCCTCTTTTTTGCGTTCGGTACTGTTTATTGCAAGTTTGTAGGCCGAATCCAATCGGTAAAACATGGCCTCTTCCTTTAAAACAGATCCGGGAAATTGCAACAAAAAGTTGTCGAAAGCTTTTATGGAAGCCTCATAATCAGAAACCCTATTGTATTGCTTTGCTATTTCAAAATCTTTCTTTTCCAACTTATAATCAAGTTCTTTGACCATTTCGTTTACCTGGGCCAAATAGGTTGACTCTGGATATTTGTCTATAAATATTTGGAGTTTTTCCAAAGCCTCCCTGGTTTCTTTTTGTTCTTTACTGTAAACCGGAGATAGCATATAGTAGCTCTTGGCAGAAAGGAATTGGGCTTCTTCAGCCTTTTCACTTTTTGGGTAAGCGTCAGCAAAACGTTCAAACTGGTATGCCGAAAGAGAATAATCCCTCATCATGTAAAAGGTATTGGAATACATGAACATCAATTTTTCGGCCTGTGGTTTACCCCGATAGTTCGGAACGATTTGAACAAAGAGCCTATTGGCCTTGCTGTACTTACCTGCATCGTACAATTCGGTACCTTTGGCAAACTTAACGCTCACATCCTCCGACTTTAGCGCTTTTTGATAATCACCACAAGAGGTTAAACCAATGATTGTGAACAGTGTTACTAAAATTTTTCTCATAACAAAAAACAGACTGCAAAATTAAACATTTATAACGTATAAATGAAATAAAAATTTCATTAGTTCACGACAAAAGCGATCAAATTTTCGATTAGCCTTCCACCGTGGATTTCACCAAGATACATAGCTTTTCTTTCAATGGTTTCCGTTGAAGCAGAAATACAGAAGCTATTGCATGCCTCGCATTCATTAAAAAAACAGTAGATTTTTTACTATCACCAGCCATATAAATATCTATGGGTATGTGATTTATAATTGATTTCGAAAAAAAATCAACCTAAAAAATTGTACTGAAAATCATAAATTTTGAAATGGCATTGAAGGTTTATAATCACAAAAAAGCAACATGCGCAACGATGCAACTCGCTTACAACCGATAGCACTGACCAATACATGAACAAAAAAGATTCTGCCGATTTTGAAATGGTCTCAAATCGCCAGGAAGAAATCATTTTGCCAGAAAAACCCATGTAATCGGGCAGACCAATACTGTTTTTCCACAATTACCAACCCACCACTATCGCACTGCGGGTTGACAAAACTCCCGTACCAAATCCTTTATTTTGTGTTTGAGCCCATCAGATGCCGGCACCAGCGGAAGTCTTACGGTAGCGTCGCACAGATCCAGCTCGGCAAGTACGGCTTTGATACCAGCAGGGTTGTTCTCTTCAAAAATTGCACTGGTAAGCCCCATCAAACTGAAATGGATTTTGTAAGCTTCTTTAGCATTGCCTTCAAGGCCCAACCGTATCATTTTTGAAAATTCTTTCGGGAACGCCTGCCCAATGACCGATATGACCCCTGCCCCACCGGCAAGCACCACCCCAAGCACCAAATCATCGTCACCGGAAATTACCAGAAAATCCTCGGGCTTGTTTTTGAGCACTTGCAAGTATTGTGCTACATTGTTGCAAGCTTCCTTGATGCCTATGATGTTTTTAAAATCATTGGCCAACCGCAACGTAGTGGCAGGCAGCATGTTGGACGAGGTACGTCCCGGCACGTTATACATGATAATGGGCAGTGGGCATTGCTCTGCAATCGCTTTATAGTGCTGGTAGATACCTTCTTGCGTGGGTTTTGTATAATAAGGTGAAACTGACAAAATAGCGTCTATATTACCCAAATCGGTATTCTGGATCTCATCAATGATACCGGCTGTATTGTTACCACCGATACCCAGCACCATCGGCACCCTTCCTCCGTTTGCACTGTGCACCGTTTGTATGATTTCCTTTTTTTCTTTTTTGGTTATGGTTACGCTCTCTCCCGTTGTGCCACTAATGACCAGATAGTTCGTTCCGTTCTGGATGTTATGTTCCACAATGCGCTCCAATGCCACATGGTCCACTGATTTGTCCGATTTGAAAGGCGTGACCAATGCCACACCTGTGCCATAAAATGAATTCATTATATTTTTTTTAAAACAGTTAAATATTTTATTAATTCTGTCCTGAACACTTTAAAATCCTTGGGTTGTATGTCAAAAATAATGTCGAACAACCTTGGGTCTTCATTAGAAAGACCAATTTTAAGATTGGCCTTTGAAGTCGCAACAATTAGATTCAGGTACAGTGAGTTATGTTTATAATAACAAATAAGGGCATCAAACTCTTGGTCCAAAAACCCTTGCAGTTCTATATTTTTGATGGTGCCTTTCCAACCAAAATCTTTTTCGTTGAACTTGGTGTCCCACATGGTCAACGCTTCTTTTTCATCTTTTGAGAAAGCAATAATCTTAGTTTTGGGCGAAAGCAGCCCCATCTGTTTGAACAATGATCTAAAGGATTCAAAATCAATATACTCATTAATATCCAAAACCACTCCCACTGACTCAATTTTTCGTTGATGTATGGCAACTGTCCGGGAACTTAATAGTTTGTTAACATGTTTTAGGATTGATTTTTCCTTAAATGCCCTAAAAATCATTTATTTTTGTTTTGTGCAAAACGACTTAAATTTTTTCCATTGTAAAAATATACAATAAAACACAATGAAAAAATTTAAACGGGGTTTACCTCTGACCAAAACATCAAAATATTTTTTTTCAGGGGAAAATCGTGCCATTGGACCAACAAAATCCAACTTATCCATGAATCACAAAATACTATTTTTAACTATAGGGTTTCTGACTGTTCTGTCCTGCAACCCTTCACTGCATTATTCTAAAATCGAAGGCAAACAGATTGCAATAACCGATACCCTGCCAAGCAGCCCGGCCATCGAAGCCTTTATCGAACCCTACCGGGAGCATGTCAACAAAAGTCTGGACAGTGTACTTTCTTATGCAGTGGACACCTACTCAAAATCGGATGGATACCTCAATACAGCAATTGGCAACTTGATAGCCGATGGGCTGTACGAACAGTCGAACCCAATCTTCAAAAAGCGTTCCGGTCACGACATCGATTTTGCCCTGATCAACCACGGGGGTATCCGCGCCATCATTTCCAAAGGCAACATCACCACGCGCACCGCTTACGAAGTCATGCCTTTTGAAAACGCCATTGTGGTAGTAAAACTAAAGGGCGAAGGCGTAAAGGAACTCTTGGAATACCTTGCCGCGGCCAAAAGAGCCCACCCTATTTCCAAACTCAATATCGAACTCGATAAAACGGGAAAATTGGCCAGTGCCAAGATCAAAGGAAAGCCTATTGATTATGATTCCACATACTATGTACTGACTAATGATTATCTTTTGGGCGGTGGTGACAAAATGGATTTTTTCAAAAAAAATGACACCGTTTACGTCCTCGATTACAAAATACGCAACGCCATGATTGATTATTTCAAAACGAAAGACACCGTCAGTCCGGTAAAAGACAATAGATTTATTCAACTCCAATAATGTTATGAAAAGAAGGGATTTTTTACAACAATCATTGGCCGCAACCACCCTCATAGGACTTGGTGGATTAGGACTCCAGTCGTTTACCGGTACGACAAAAAAAATCACTATACTCCATACCAATGACGTACACAGCCATATCGACCCCTTTGGCCCAGAAGACGGGCGCAACCCCAACAAAGGCGGCGTAGCGCGAAGGGCCGGATTGATAGCTTCCATACGTCAGGAAAACCCAAACACACTACTTTTTGATGCCGGGGATATTTTTCAGGGAACACCATATTTCAATTATTATGGCGGCGAACTGGAATTTAAGTTGATGAGTATGCTCAAATACGATGCGGCGACCATTGGCAACCACGATTTTGACAATGGTGTGGATGGGCTGTTTGCACAATTGCCACACGCAAAATTTGATTTTATTTGTGCCAATTATGATTTTACCAACACGGTCATGGATGGCCATGTAAAGCCTTACAAAATTTACATGGTTGATGGGGTAAAAATCGGCGTATTTGGGCTTGGCGTGGAACTTGACGGGTTGGTGGACAAAAAAATGTACAAAGAAACCGTCTATCTGAATCCGATAGAAATTGCACAAGACATGTCGGATCTTTTGGCTAAAAAAGAAAAATGCGACCTGGTCATCTGCCTATCGCACATTGGTTACCAATATAAGGACTACCCTAACCGGCCAAGTGACCTCAATCTGGCAAAGGCTACCGAAGGTATCGACCTAATCATCGGTGGGCACACCCATACCTTTCTGGACAAACCCACTGTTGTAAAAAACCGATTGGGACATAAAATGCTGGTCAACCAAGTGGGATGTTACGGGATAAATCTCGGCAGGATCGATTTTTACTTTGACAGCGGCAAAAACAAATTGGCCAAGGGCGTGAGCATTGTTGTATGATCAGGCCGTAAGCCTTTTGCCCTCTCGGATAACGAAGTCTTCGGAAATGGTTCGGTGCGGTTTGATTTTTACAATTTTGTGATGGTTGTAAACATAAACATAATAGAGTCCCAAACTCGCAAGATAGAGCATGTTCCCAAAAAACTCAAAAGCCCAATGGTAAACGTAGAGCTTGCATATGTAGTTGAGGACATCAGAAAAAACAAAGCCAAAAACCATTATCAGGAATACGATTGATTGGGTCGTCTCGTTGCTCAAATACACAGCAAAAGCAAAAAAACTCATAACAATAAGGATAATGCCATGAGCTATGAACAAGGCTAAATTGACATCGGCAAGGCTTTCCTTTACAGCATCATAAAACACATAAAGCAGGTAAACATTGAGCAGCAATACACAAACCAGGTATATTGACACCAGCCCCTCATACCTTATACGTTTGAGTTTTCCAAAAAGGACAAAAACCAAGAGTAAGTAACCACCCATATAAAAGATTTCTGCAAGTTCACCTGAAAAACGATCCAACTTAAAGACCGAAAAAATATCTCCCATAAAAAAAAGCAGAAAAACCGTGAGGAAGATATTGGCCATGGCGTTAAGCTTTGTATAGTAGAGCGTAAGTATGGCAACAACCGCTATGGCTTGGGTAATCTGAACGATCATCCTGTAATCGAGATAAGTGGCAAGACCGTTTGATAAAAACACAACGGACAACAAAAACACCACAATGGGCAAATACATCTTGCCGATAGCTTTTTCTTTCATAGTAGATTCAATAAGTAGGTAGGACAAATATAGTAAAAAAATTGAATTTTGACGAAACAAATAAGCGTTTCATCGATTTTTTTGTTAAATTTTATACTAAAAATTTAAAAAACGAATAAAAAAATTTTCGAAGTGCCCGATGGACACCGTGAAAACCACGTAGGTACTTTTAAAAAGAAAATCAAAAAAAGCTAAACAGTTGTCGCATTTTGGCCTATTGAAGGATTGTCATCTGAAATAATTTGTGACTGAAGGTAGAAAAACAAGAACGCAAACACAAGGAACAACGAACAGAGCACGTTGAGCATCCTAATATCCGAAATGTAAAAATATGCAGTCTGGATCACTTCAGAAAAAAATATGAAAATGGTGCCAAGCAAGAGATTCATGGACTTTTCAGTGTTTTTGTACATATAATTGACCATCGCTACCGTTAACAGCGCCATAATAATACCATTATAGGTCAATTCTAACAAATAATAACTATGATAGGAAAGTGCATTTTTTGCAGTATCGGTTACCATCTGCACACAGAAAATGTCCAAAACGATCAGTACCAATATGTGTGGCCAGAATCTCAAAGCAACTTCCTTTAAGTTTACACCTTGCAACATATTTAAAATCAATAATATGTAAGAAAATATGTAGAAAAAGTTTGCAGCAAAATAGAAGTAATCAGGTTGCGTGCTGTAATCGATTGTTGAGAAATAGGATGAATAATTTATGATTTCACCTATACCAAAACTTATCAAGAACAGGTAGAAATACATTCGCTTATTTTTTACCGAAACGGTATAAATCGCTACAAAAAACAAAACCGAAATAGCTCTTGCTGCGGCAGCATATATATCCATCCCTAGTACCTGAAATACTATAAAAAGAATGCAGGTGGCTATCAAACCGATCTTTAATATTTTATTGAACAGCATAACTATGTTCTAAAATTGATTGAGGCAAATATAAAAAATATTACTATTTAACGAACAAAAAATACATTTAATCGATAAAATTATAAAAAATGTAAGATTTTACTTTATTAATTCTTTGAATTTGTTTTCATCGATAATGGGAACGCCAAGCAAATCTGCTTTTTCTTTTTTGCTCGGGCCCATATTTTCTCCGGCTACTATAAAATTGGTCTTCGATGATATGGAACCGGATACTTTTCCACCATTTTCCTCTATCAATTTTTTTAGTTCGTCCCTTGACAAACTTTCAAAAACGCCCGATACCACAAAGACCTTTCCTTTGAGCTTATCGGTCTGGTTTGCCAATAGTTTCGAGTCCAATTCCAATTGAACGCCAAAGCTTTTGAGCCGTTCGATGATGTTCCTGTTCTTTTCCGAAGCAAAGAACTCGACCACACTTTCAGCTATTTTGACACCAATTTCGTCAACGGTCACTAAATTTAACATAGTTGCCTTTTGCAAAGCTTCGATAGATTTGTAGTGCCGGGCGAGTTTTTTAGCCACAGTTTCGCCCACATAACGGATTCCCAAAGCAAAAAGTACCCGCTCAAAAGGTACTTTTTTTGAAGCTTCAATACTCAAGACAAGGTTTTCGGAACTCTTTTCGGCCATCCGCTCTAAAGGGACGATCTGTTCTTTCTGCAACTGGTACAAATCCGAATAATTTTCAACCAGCCCAACATTGACCAATAAGGCCACCGTTTCTCCGCCAAGTCCTTCTATGTCCATCGCTTTTCTTGAAATAAAATGTTGAATCCTACCAATAATTTGTGGTTTGCAGGCATTATAATTTGGGCAATAATGCTGTGCTTCTCCCTCTACCCTTACCAATTGCGTCTCACATTCAGGGCAATGGGTTATGTACTGTGTAGGCTTCGAATTTTGGTCGCGCTTCGATAAATCGACGGCAATGATCTTCGGGATGATTTCGCCACCCTTTTCAACAAATACTTCATCGCCAACACGAATGTCCAATTTTTCGATTTGGTCGGCATTGTGGAGAGAAGCCCGTTTGACAATGGTACCCGCAAGGTTTACCGGTTCAAGATTGGCAACCGGGGTGATGGCTCCTGTGCGGCCTACCTGATAAGTGATACTATTCAACCTGGTGGAAACTTGTTCGGCCTTAAACTTATAGGCCATGGCCCAACGTGGCGATTTGGCCGTATAACCAAGTTCTTCCTGCTGTCGCAGATCGTTAACTTTAACAACCACTCCGTCCGTTTCATAAGGCAGATCGTGACGGTGCAGGTTCCAGTGATCAATAAAATCAAAAACCGCTTCCATAGAATCGGCCAATTGTGCAGCTGTTGGCACTTTAAAGCCCCATTGTCGGGCTTTTTCAAGGCCTTCATATTGTGTTGCGATGCCAAGGTTTTTTCCGGTAATATTATAGAGCAAGCATTGCAATGGACGTTTGGCGACTTCAGAGCTGTCCTGAAGTTTCAAGCTGCCGGAAGCAGTGTTTCTTGGGTTTCTATAAGGCTCTTCACCTATCTCGATGCGCTCCTCGTTCATCTTGTCAAAACCATCAAACGGCAGGATAATTTCGCCTCGTATGTCAAATAGAGGCGGGAAATCCCCTTTGAGCTTCAAAGGTACCGAACGGACGGTCTTGATGTTGGCTGTCACGTCATCGCCCTGAAATCCGTCGCCGCGGGTCACTGCCCTTACCAAATGACCATCTTGATAGGTAATGCTGATGGACGCTCCGTCGTATTTAAGTTCACAGGTATATTGCACTTTGCCATCTACAATTTTTTTTATGCGGTTTTCCCAATCCAACAAATCTTCTTTTGAATACGAATTGTCCAACGAATACATCCGATGGCTATGCACTACGGTCTCAAAATTTTTGGTGATAGCACCACCAACGCGTTGCGTGGGCGAGTTGGAATCAAAAAACTCGGGGTTGGCTTCTTCGAGGTCTTTAAGCTGTTTCATTTTGCTATCAAACTCAAAATCACTGATAGTAGGCCGGTCCAATACGTAATAATTATAATTGTGCTGGTCCAATTCGTTGCGGAGCGTTAAAATTTGTTCTTTAATATCCATGGGAAATAGTGAAACTATTGTATTTTGCTTTATATTTAAAACCTCTAATATACTAAAAATGCATATCACGAAAACCGCTTTTATTCTGTTTTTTATGGCCGTTTCATTGGCAACCCATAGCAGTTATGGACAGTCCGATGAATTACAAATCATTCCAAAACCCGCAAATGTCGTTGTAAAAGAGGGCATTTTTACCCTCAATAACCGAACAGGCATCGCTTACGATGAAACTTTTCAGGTTTCAGCAGGTTTTTTAAGGAATTATATCACTTCTGGCAGCTCCATTGACCTTAACGGCAAGGCTTCCATACATTTCATCAAAGAAACAGCGCTGCCCAATCCCGAAAGTTACATTTTGGACATCGAGCCATCACAAATCAAAATTATGGCAAGTACCGACAAAGGTGCTTTTTATGCCGTACAGACCTTGCGCCAATTATTACCGCCAAGTTTTGAAAATGGTACTTGTGAAAAAAACGATGTTGCAATCCCAGCCATGTACATCGAAGATTCGCCCGAATTTCCCTATCGGGGCATGCACTTGGATGTCTGCCGACACATGTTCTCAATAGACAATATCAAAACCTATATTGATGCAATTGCAATGCTGAAATTCAACACATTCCATTGGCATTTGACGGACGACCAGGGTTGGCGAATCGAAATCAAAAAGTACCCAAACTTACAAAAAGTAGCTGCATATCGAACTGAAACACTTATAGGACATTACAATACCGAACCGCAGCAATTTGACGGAAAACGTTACGGCGGCTACTACACGCAGGAACAGATAAAAGACATCGTGGCATATGCCCAAAGCCGTCATGTGACGGTCATTCCGGAAATTGAAATGCCCGGACATGCACAAGCGGCCATTTCTGCATATCCAGAACTTGGTTGTACCGGCAAAAAAATTGATGCTGCCACAAAATGGGGTGTTTTCGACGATATTTTTTGTCCAAAGGATGCTACTTTCGAATTCCTCCAAGATGTTTTGGATGAAGTCCTTGAGCTTTTCCCTTCTGAATACATACATATAGGTGGCGACGAAGCCCCAAAAACCAGATGGGAAGCATGCCAACATTGCCAAACATTGATAAAAAACAAAGGACTGAAAGACGAGCACGAACTCCAGAGCTATTTCATTACCCGTATCGAAAAATATCTGAACAGTAAAGGCAGACAAATCATCGGTTGGGATGAAATCCTCGAAGGTGGGCTAGCACCAAACGCCACGGTCATGTCATGGCGCGGCACCAATGGTGCGGTTGAAGCCGCAAAACTAAACCATAACGTCATCATGACCCCAAATTCGCATTTGTATTTTGATTACTACCAATTCGATGGCGATGGCGAACCCCTGGCTATCGGTGGTTACATCCCTTTGGAAAAGGTGTACAACCTCAATCCCATACCGGATGGATTAACAGAAGAACAGGCTGGTTATGTGCTTGGAGCACAGGCCAATCTCTGGACAGAGTACATTCCGACCTTCGACCAAGTAACATATATGGTTTTTCCTCGGATTTTGGCTTTGAGCGAAGTGATTTGGCGCAATCCAAAAAACAAAAATTACAATGAGTTTGCCGCACGTGTTGAAAACTTTCAGAATCGCCTGGATGTTTTGGGCATCAATTATGCAAACCATTTAAACACCATTACCGGTAGCATGTCGCCCAACGGGTTTGTCTTGAAAACTCCCATTCTGAACAAGGACATCTACTACACACTTGACGGCAATTTGCCCCAAATCCATTCCAAAAAATACACTGCCCCAATACCCATTATGGGCAACACCCACATCAAAGCTGCGGTTTTTGAGGACAACAAACAAGTATCGTCAGTTTTCTCGCAGAGCATCAACCACCATAAAGCATTTGGAGCAAAAATTACGCTCAATCCACTCCCACACAAAACCTATTCCGGGAGCGGTGCCGAGGGAATGGTCAATGGAATTTCCGGGAGCAGCTCAAGGTATGGAGATAAAGAATGGATTGGTTATTCCGGAGAAGATGTGGAAATCGTAATTGATTTGGGCAAAAAAACAAAAATCAATACCATCGAAACACGGTTTTATCACGCTCCGGGGCAATGGATTTATGCACCCAAATCAGTAGAGATCGGCTTCAATGGCAGCAGTTCAAAAACTGTAACACTGCATCCAACTGATGACCTAATGGCTAATCTCAAAATAGATTTGAAAAAAACAAAATCGCGATTTATTTTCATCAAAGTGCCCAACTTTGGGATTATCCCCGAAGGGAAGCAAGGTGCGGGACACAGAGCTTGGACATTTATCGACGAAATCATCGTGAATTGACATGGAGGTAGAAGTCTGCGCATCCAACCCCAACTCGGTATTGGCAGCCATCGAAGCCGGAGCACACCGATTGGAACTCTGCTCCGAGCTCGGCATTGGCGGCATTACTCCGTCGTATGGATTCATCAAACAGACAATGAAAACTGCGACCATGCCCGTCAACGTCCTCATCAGGCCGCGCGGCGGAGATTTCACCTATTCTGATGCCGAGTTTGAAATCATGAAAACCGATATTGCAGTGTGCAAAGAAATGGGTTGCTCCGGTATCGTGTCCGGGGTATTGAACGATGACCAGACTATAGACACCGAAAGAACCCAAACGTTAATAGCACTTTCACGCCCGCTTTCGTTCACTTTCCACAGAGCGTTCGATTGGACACCAGACCCCTACATTGCACTCAATTCGCTCATACAGCTTAATGTCAATAGAATTTTGACATCGGGTCAAGAACCTTCAGCAGAAAAAGGTATTTTTGTGCTTCAGCGTTTAAAGAAATTGGCCAATGGGAAAGTCATAATTCTTCCCGGTGGCGGCATCAATGCCGAAAATATATCGATTTTCAGACAGCACGGTTTTGATGAAATACATTGTTCTGCCGTTATGGGACACAAGACCTTGCCTATACAAAAGATATCGTTGAACAGTCCAAAATTTTTAGATGAAAGTTATAGTTACAGTACCAATGTCGAACTTTTAAAATCCATAATAGCACAATTTTAATGACACGATCTATCGCCATCTGTTTCTTTCTGGTCACTGTATGTTTAAGCTGCGAGAACCATTACCATACCCCCAAGACCTCCTTCATTGATTCCGGTTGGACATTCAAGAGCGCGGCAGATAACCAATGGCGCAAAGCCAATGTGCCCGGTAACGTTTATTCAGACCTATTGGAACACAATCTCATAAAAAATCCCTACGTTGCCGTCAACGAACCGGACGTGCAATGGGTTGCAGAAAACGATTGGGAATACAAAACCACATTTGCCGTGGACGACAGTACCTTGGTTAAAAAACACATCGAGCTCAATTTTGACGGACTTGACACTTACGCTTCCATATATTTAAACGACAGCCTCATTTTGCAAACCGACAACGCCTTTCGGAACTACAAAATAGATGTCAAAAAGATTATAAAAAAGGAAAACGAGCTTCGGGTGCTGTTTAACAGTTCACATTTTTTTGAAAAAGAAGGAGAGAGCATGCTGAAATACGAACTTCCAGAAGGTCCCAGGGTATTTGTAAGAAAACCACAATTCCAATATGGCTGGGACTGGGCGCCAGTTCTAAAGACATCAGGTATCTGGAAACCCATTTCATTAAGTTCGTGGAACGACCTTAAAATCAAGGACATTTTTATAGTTCAAAATACCATTGAAGAAAAAAGAGCAAAGCTCACCTTCAAATTAGAATTGGTTTCCGCCATTAGCGAAGAGCTCACTTTTGAAGTTGTGGTCAATGACAATGTGGTTGCCAAAACCAAAACGATGGTCGATAGCACCACTACCGGATACAGCATTCCTTTCGAAATCGAAAACCCAACGCTTTGGTGGCCACACAACCTTGGCAACCCTTACCTATATAATATGGGGATACGCATCAAAAAAGGATGGACTGTACTCGATTACAAAGCACTGTCAAAAGGGCTACGCACGATTGAATTGGTTACAGAGAAAGACTCAATAGGCGAATCGTTTTATTTTAAGGTCAATGGCCAACCGGTTTATATCAAAGGAGCGAACTATGTCCCACAGGACATTCTCCAGGACAAAGTAGATGACCTACGGTATGAAAAATTACTGAACGACGTGGTCGAAAGCAATATGAACATGCTTCGCGTGTGGGGTGGCGGCATGTACGAAAATGACATTTTTTACGACCTATGCGATGAAAAAGGAATTTTGGTATGGCAAGATTTTATGTTTGCCTGCGCCATGTACCCTGGCGACAAAGCCTTTCTGGATAACGTGGCACAAGAAGCCATAGACAATGTAAAGCGTTTGAGAAACCACACATCATTGGCGCTCTGGTGCGGCAACAACGAAAGTTCCGAAGGCTGGGAAAACTGGCATTGGAAAGATGGAAAATCAAAAGCCCAGCAAGCCGAAATATGGAACAATTACATCAAGCTGTTCAATAACATCCTGCCAAATACGGTACGGGAACTGACCGACCAAACACCCTATTGGGAATCATCGCCAAAATTTGGACGTGGCAACCCAAATTACACCACAGACGGCAATGCCCACGACTGGTTTGTTTGGCACGATGCCTACCCTTTTGAACATTATGAAACAAATGTACCAAGGTTTATGACCGAATTTGGGTTTCAGTCTTTCCCTAGCTATGCAACCATCAAGTACGCAAACGCCAACGACAGCATGGCCATAGATTCGCTGACATTTGCAAAACACCAAAAACATATCAGGGGAAGTCAGCTCATTGACGACTATATGCGGCGAGATTTCCCAAGACCCGACAACCTCGAAGCCTATGTCTATTTGAGCCAATTGGTTCAAGCTTATGGGGTTACAAAAGGAATTGAAGCGCACCGCCGAGCCAAACCCCACAATATGGGCAGCATGTACTGGCAACTCAACGATTGTTGGCCTGCAATTTCATGGTCAAGTATTGATTTTTTGGGCAACCGCAAGGCATTGTATTATAAATCTAAAAAGGCATTTGGCAATGTGCTGATTTCTTCAACAATTAATAACGACACGCTCAAAACCTATCTCGTCAATGATGAACTGAAATTTCAAAGCGGTTCGATTTCACTCCGAATCCTTGATTTTGCCGGCAACGAGATTTTTTCTGCATGTGATACCACAAGCATCCAACCTCTTGGCAATGAACTCAAGTTCCTTTTACCGCTCAAAGATTTGAAATTTGACCGAAACGCAACCGTACTTGAAATGTCGTTCAACAACAGCACCAACTATTTCTATTTTGCAAGACCCAAAGATTTGGCCCTTGGCACCGAAGACATTGAAAAAACCATTACCAGTACCGACACGGGATTTACCATAGAATTGACCTGCGACACCTTACAAAAAGACGTGTTTTTATATACAGATACCAAAGGACAGTTTAGTGACAATTTTTTTGATTTGATGCCAAACGAAAAGAAAATCATTGATTTTAAGACCAACACATGGAAATTGGACGATTTAAAAATAATGACCCTGAACCGTTATGTATTACCAAAAAGACAAGACAAAACCGGAGTCAAACAGATTGCAAAGACGCCCTGACCATCCTATCATTGCCGAAAATGTCTTTTTTGAGTACAATGTCACTGAAACCGTGACCATTCAATAACCCAATTATTTCTGTGCCAAAATTTCGGTTGATTTCAAAATAAAGCTTACCTCCGTCCGATAAATTTTCGGATGCAAAAGCGGCTATGGCATCATAAAAAAGCAACGGATTGCTGTCTTCGACAAACAAGGCTTGGTGTGGTTCGTATTTCAGGACGTTATTTTGCATTTGCGCCTTCTCTTCATGGCATACATAGGGCGGATTTGAGACAATCACATCCCATTTGGCCTTATGGATTTTGGCAGCAAAGTTTGGCAATAGAACATCGGCCTCAATAAAATTTATGACAACACCATTCCTATCGGCATTCCTCTTGGCTACTTCAAGTGCAGCCTTGCTAACGTCAACTGCCACAACTTCTGCGCTATCTATAGTTTTGGCAACCGAAATGGCAATGCAACCGCTGCCGGTACCAATATCAAGAATATTTTTGGGAAAATTGGCATTCGCACTATCATCAACAATCCACGAAACCAGTTCTTCGGTTTCGGGCCTTGGGATCAATGTGCTCCGGTTGACTTCAAACGTCAAACCGAAAAAATCCGTTTCACCCAGTATGTACTGTATCGGTTCTTCGTTTTTCAACCTTGCCAAAGCCTCAAATATGGGCTGTTCTTCTTCTTGGGCCAACGCAACATTGGGTTGGGTCGCCAGAACAAACCTTGACAAATCGAAGTAAGCCTCTGTGAGCATAAAGAAAAAATTGTCGACTTCATCCTTGTCAAAAATAGCGTCGAGTTCTTTATGAAAAATCGTCCTTAATTCCTTTATGAGCATTGCAGGTCAGAGATTTTTTATCATCCAAACATTACAGGAATAATGGCAGGTATCACCCATCGGGACTTCCAAAGCCTCAAAACCGAATTTTTTGTAAAGTTTTTGGGCATCTTCCATATAGGGCATGGTTTCGAGATAACATTTTTCGTAGCCAAAAGATCTGGCGGCTTCAAGACATCGCTCCATCATTTTGGCACCCAATCCTTTGCCCCTGACAGCTTTTAAAAAGTACATTTTTTGCAATTCGCAAACATTGCCATCAAAATTGTCCAACTTGGCGATACCGGCACCGCCAAGCAATGTACCCCCGCTATCCAGAACATAATATACCGCCTTTGCTTTGTTATAAGTATCGGTCATGCTGTCCAAGCATTTATCGGCATAGGCGGTCCCTACTTTAGGCACGCCGAACTCTTCCAAGACAGAACGTATCACTTTGGCAACTTCCATATCGTCTTTATGCTGAATTTCCCTAATCTCAATGGCCATAATCGTTATTTTTAATGATGAGTTCGTTATTTTTGCCGATGTGAAGATACACGAAAAATACATAAATCGTTGCATCAGAATTGCCAAAAACGGATTGGGCACCACTGCGCCAAATCCTATGGTGGGCTGTACCATAGTCGAAAACGACAGGATTATAGGCGAGGGGTTTACAAGCCCTTATGGCGGTAACCATGCCGAAGTAAACGCCATCAACTCTGTCCGCGATATTTCGTTGCTCAAAAAAGCAACCCTATATGTAACGCTCGAACCTTGTTCCCATTTTGGAAAAACCCCACCCTGTGCCGATCTGATCATCGCGCACCAGATCCCAAACGTCGTTATAGGTATTTTGGACCCTCACAGTAAAGTTTGCGGCAACGGCATTAAAAAATTAAGAGATGCAGGATGCAAAGTCACCGTGGGAGTACTCGAAGCAGAATGTTTGGAGCACCACAAACGATTTCTGACATTTCACAACAGAAAAAGACCTTATATCATATTGAAATGGGCCGAAACCCGTGACAATTTTGTTGCGCCCGACATCAAAAACCATAACCGTCCCATTTGGGTCACAAATGAATTTTCGAGGCAATTGGTGCACAAATGGCGTACCGAAGAACAAGCCATATTGGTCGGTGCAAACACCGTATTGGCAGATAATCCCCGACTTGATGCCAGGGACTGGTCGGGAACAAACCCCACGAGAATTGTAATTGATAAAAATAATGGACTCGGCACAAGCCATGAAATCTTCAATGCCAAAGCCAATACGCTGCACCTAACAGAAAACCAACTTGATTTTTCGAGACCTTTGGCAATACAGGTATGTAACTTTCTATATAGAAAAAGCATCAACTCACTGATTGTTGAAGGGGGACCAAAAACCTTGCAAATGTTTCTTGACGAAAATTTATGGGACGAAGCACGCATATTCATTGGTCAAACTACATTTGGAACAGGGATCCACGCTCCAAAAATCAACGGCAAACCCACTTTTGAAAAGCGCATCCTCAAAGACCGATTGCTGGTGTACCACAACAACACTATCCATTGAGCATGGAAAAAGATGTTTACAAAACCATAGAAAAGCCCTCCGAGGAAATTCTTTTTAAAGACCGGAACAGCAAATTTTTTGGGTATGCCTTCCCTATTGCTTCCGAAGAAGAAGCCAAAGGATGGATCGATCACTTAAAAAAAGAACACCATTCGGCACGGCATTGGTGCTACGCTTACCAAATAGGGTTTGAAGAAAAAACATGTACCTATAGGGCAAATGATGACGGCGAACCAAACAATTCTGCCGGCATGCCAATATATGGCCAAATCCAATCGTTTGGTGTCACCAACGTGCTGATTGTGGTAGTACGTTATTTTGGAGGGACCAAACTTGGTGTCGGTGGACTTATCAATGCTTACAGGACCGCAGCAAAAATGGCTTTGGAAGTTGCAGAAATTGTTTGCAAGACTATCAATGTCAAACTCCAGATAACTTTCGGATATCAAGAAATGAGCAAGGTCATGCGGTTGGTAAAAGCGAAACAATTGGAAATCGTGTCACAAAACATGGAAATCGATTGTGAACTTTTGGTGTTGGCCAGAAAAAAAGAAATGGGTACAATCTTAACGGCACTTACAGAACTGCAAGGTGTCGAGGCAAGAGTTTTAAACGATTAATTTTGCAATTGGTCTAAAATATAATTTGGACACCGTGTAGGCCTATTCCTGTTAATATCGATGAATGCCAATTTTGTGTTTCCCGTAACGAGAAGTTCACCATTTTGGTTGAAAATTTCATAGTAAAACTCAATGCTAACAGAAGGCAATTTTACCAAATGGGTTTTAACAGTAATGATGTCGTCGTAACGAGCTGATTTTTTATAACTTATATTCAATGTCACAACAGGGAGCATGATTCCGGACTGCTCCATTTCCTTATAGGAAACGCCCAGTTTCCGCAACCATTCCACTCTCCCGACCTCAAAAAATTGGGCATAGTTACCATGATATACCACGCCCATTTGATCGGTTTCGCCGTATCGAACCCTAAATTTTATTTCGTCGGATTGTAATGTATCTGCCAATCTTTTAAATATTTTTTTGTAATTTCATCACGAATTAAACATGGGGAAAAAAATCCGAAAATTCAAGTGCTTTTGATTTTTTTATTAAGAATTTTGTTCACATATTTGTCACATCGAAACATTCAAGAGAAGCTCTGATTTCTCTTTTTTTTGCTAATTAACTATTCAACAAAAAATTACATTAAACAATGGGTTTAACTGCGCAATCGGTTTGGGATAATTGCCTCGCATTCATAAAGGACAACATACAACCGCAGGCTTACAAGACTTGGTTTGAGCCCATACAAGCAGTAAAACTTACAGAAGATGCCTTAAGCATACAGGTACCGAGCAAGTTTTTTTATGAATGGCTTGAGGAACACTATGTTAAAATCCTTAAAGTAGCCCTAACCAAAGAACTTGGCGAAAAGGCAAAACTGGTCTATATCATTAAAATGGAAAACAGTTATGGCAATCGCCAGCCGTTTACCGAAAAAATTCCGAGCGCCAACAGGGGCGTTGTAAAATCTCAAGAAGTTGATATTCCTTTACAGAACAAAAGCCCGGAGCTCAAGAATCCGTTTGTGATACCGGGCATTCGCAATGTAAAAATCGAATCGCAACTAAACCCAAATTACAATTTTGACAATTTCCTCGAGGGCGACTCAAACAGATTGGCCCGTAATGCCGGTTTGGCTGTTGCCAATAAACCTGGCGGAACTTCGTTCAACCCATTATTGATTTTTGGCGGCGTTGGTTTGGGAAAGACCCACCTTGCACATGCCATAGGTGTTGATATTAAGGATAAATACCCCGAAAAAACAGTACTTTATATCTCCGCTGAAAAATTTACACAACAGTACATTGATTCCGTAAAGAAGAACAACCGTAACGACTTCATCCATTTTTATCAGATTATCGATGTGCTCATCATAGATGACGTACAGTTTTTATCCGGAAAATCGGGCACACAAGACGTATTTTTCCACATATTCAACCATCTGCACCAAAACGGCAAACAAGTCATCCTGACCAGTGACAAAGCACCCGTGGACATGCAGGACATTGAGCAGCGTTTGTTGTCACGTTTCAAATGGGGACTTTCAGCAGAACTGCAAACACCTGATTTTGAAACCCGCGTGTCTATCTTAAAGAACAAGCTCTTTAGAGACGGCGTGGACATGAATGATGAAGTTGTGGAATATGTGGCAAAGCACATCAAAACGAATGTACGTGAGCTCGAAGGCGCCATCATATCCTTGATTGCGCAGTCATCTTTCAACAAAAAGGAAATCACCCTAAACCTTGCCAAGGATATCGTAGAGAAATTTGTAAAGAATACCAAGCGCGAAGTTTCCATCGATTACATCCAAAAAGTGGTTTCCGATTATTTTCAAATGGACATCAGCACGCTACAGTCCAAAACAAGAAAACGCCACATTGTCCAAGCAAGACAATTGGCCATGTTCTTTGCAAAGAAATTTACCAAAGCTTCGTTGGCAAGCATTGGCTCACAGATAGGCAAGCGTGATCACGCTACTGTTCTCCACGCTTGCAAAACCGTGGACAACCTCACCTCTACCGACAAACAGTTCAGGAAATACGTAGAGGACATTACCAAAAAACTGTCATTGTAGCCTATGACCCGAATCCTCATGGTCTGCCTGGGAAACATTTGTAGATCGCCACTCGCCCATGGCATCATGGAATCTAAATTGCCATCAGACAGATTTTATGTAGATTCAGCAGGCACAGCCAATTACCACATAGGAAGCCCACCAGACAAACGCTCCGTTTCTGTGGCAAAGAAATACGGCATCGACATATCAATGCAAAGAGGCAGGCAATTCAAACACTCCGATTTTGAAGACTTTGACATTATTTTTACCATGGATAGCTCCAATTATGTCAATGTGGTACGGATTGCCAGAACCCAAACCGAAGCAGGCAAAGTAAAAATGCTTTTGGAAGAAACCGATTTAGGGGTTGCTGAAGTGCCCGACCCATACTACGGCAACGACTCCGGATTTGAAGATGTATATCATTTATTGGACAAGGCCTGTACCCAAATTGCCAAGAGACTTTTATAAAATTTTACGATATCGGCACACACTTCAGCCGATTTTTTTATATTTTGGCTACATTAAATATTGATTATAGATGAAAAAGTTCTTCACAATTATCTCATTACTGTCTGTTGCAACTCTATTTTCTCAAAGCATCGGCATTGAAACCTTTGCCACCGGGTTTAACAATCCTGTTGCTATAGCAAATGCCGGCAATGGAAACCTTTTTATTGTAGAAAGACGTGGAGTCATCCAGATTGTTGATGAAAATGGCGACCGAAATGACACACCTTTTCTAAACATTGATCCTTTGGTAGCAAGTGGAGGCGAATATGGACTTCTTGGCCTCGCATTTCATCCCAATTATGCCGAAAACGGTTATTTTTATGTGAACTACAGCAACAATCAGGGCAACAATGTGATCTCCCGTTTTACAAGAAGCACTACCGATGATGAAATAGCCGACCCCGATTCTGAATTACATTTACTTACCATAGAACAGCCTTACAGCAATCACAATGGCGGCGATATAGCCTTTGGTCCAGACGGATATTTGTACATCGCTTCAGGTGATGGCGGCAGCGGCGGAGACCCGGGAGACAGGGCACAATCACTCACCACTCCATTGGGAAAGATGCTACGCATTGATGTTGACAATACCGATAACGGGATGAATTATGCCATCCCTGAAACAAATCCGTTTTATGGCAGCACTCAAGTATTGCCCGAAATATGGGCTTACGGCTTGAGGAATCCTTGGCGATTTTCTTTTGACAGAGCCACCGGCGATCTTTGGATTGCCGATGTTGGACAGAACGTCAATGAAGAAATCAATATGGTGGCCAGTACAGCCGCAGGTGTAAATTACGGATGGCGCTGCTACGAGGGCAATTCTCCCTATGACCAAACCGGTAACTGTCCGGATCAGGAAACCATGACATTCCCGATTGCCCAATATACGCACAACAACAGTGGATTATACAAATGCTCGATTACAGGCGGGTTTCGGTATAGAGGCAGTCTACAATCCTCTCTGGTGGGACTCTACTTTTTTGCAGATTATTGCAGCAACGAGATTGGCTATTTGCAAGAAACCGACAGTGGATGGGACATGAACTTTACTTCGGCATTCAACGGCAATAATTGGACAACTTTTGGAGAAGATGCCAATGGCGAACTTTTTATAGCCGGAGTAGGTTCTGGTACGGTTTACAGAATTATAGACACAACTCTTGGTGTTGATGGCCGCACCGCATTCAATGTGTCCATACATCCAAACCCGGCTGAAAATATAATACATTTAACGACCTCAAGCACAATGTCAAAGATAGAATCAATTTCCATTTTTGACCTACAAGGGCAAATGGTAATTGAACTTACCGATACCAGCGGTATAAACAACATCAATGTGGCCCAACTTTCGAGTGGGATGTATTTTTTGAATGCCGTTAACGCCGAAGGTGTTTTGGCCATGAAAAAATTTGTCATTAATTAATGTTCGGAAAGCTCTACCTCATCCCAACCTATTTGGGAGATAATCCTGTACACGGCGTTTTACCGGATGCCATCCCAAAGATTATTGCATCTACCGATCATTTCATAGTTGAAAACGAAAAATCCGCCAGAAAGTTCATCAAAACAACTTGTCCGGAAAAAAGGCAGTCCGATCTTGTGATAAATGTGTTGGACAAGCATTCAAAAACAAGCATTGACACTTTTTTGGACACTTGCAAAAAAGGAATTGACACAGGCTTACTGTCAGAAGCGGGATGCCCTGCAGTGGCTGATCCCGGCGCAGCTATCATCAGGATGGCACATCAATCGGGCATACAAGTTGTGCCTCTGGTCGGGCCTTCAAGTATCATCCTTGCCCTGATGGCCTCGGGCATGAACGGCCAGCGGTTTTCATTTAACGGCTATTTGCCCATTGACGCCCACGAAAGGAAAAAAGAATTAAAACGGCTCGAAAAACTATCACAAGAACAGAACCAGTCACAACTGTTTATAGAAACACCGTACAGAAACAACAAAATGCTAGAAGATATCCTAAACGTTTTACAACCACAGACCGAAATATGTGTTGCTTGTGACTTGACGCTTCCTACAGAAATGGTCAAAACGCAAACGGTCAATGCATGGAAACACACAAAAATAGACCTTCACAAGCGTCCGGCTATTTTCATCATCCATAAAAAATGATTACAGTGTTACTTTGGCAGATTTATCGGCGATGATAGAAGATGTGTCAAACCCCGAAAACTTTTTCATGTAATACCTGACGGAAGTACCAAAAGCATCAGAAAAGGTTTCATTGCCGTAACTGCGCAAAAACTTCTTGACACTGCCCGGTCCGGCCAAATGCGCAGCCGCCAAGATACCGGATTCAGTGATCACGATTCCTTGGATTTTTTTCCCGACAAACCTTTCGATATCTTTCCTCAAAATCCATTTGTTCCGTTCTGCATAAGCATGAAAGGCTTTTTCCTGAAGTTCGGGATTGTGCAAAAATGCTTCGGTATCATAAACTCCAAGGGTTCTCAAGGTTTCAGCACCAAACTGGTACTTTCCGAGATATCCAAATTCGTTGACAGTCCTATAATTACCACGGGATTCCTTAAAGGCGATGGCTTCCTTGAACCCAATGTAACCTTTACCCAAAAATGGTGAAAACTCCAATTCGGGTTCTTCGGTTTTATGCAATTCTGCCAAAAGTTGAAGATCGTTATGCACGGTATAATCCAACTGCATCCCAGTTGTTGAAAACTTGGACATATCTACAGTTGTTTGTGGAAATAAAGAAAATACAAGGGCAACGATAATCAATAGAATGATGGCAATGTAATTGGACCATTTTTTTATCATAACAAAAATTTTAAGTGACCAAAAAAGCTGTTTTTGGGGTCAAAATTTCGGTGTGCAAATATACGATTTTATTTTTAATGCTGAAAGATAGTCTGTTAAGGTGTGTTAAAAGTAGATAAAATGCCCTTTTAACACTCCTTTACTGTCAATTTCGAATGTTGGAAACGGGATCTTTATCACATTAATTATATCAAACAACGTCTTCAGCAAATGTGAATCTGTTCGGATCTTTGAAAGATCGGCATCAAGGCTCAAATAGAATTGGCGCCTGCGGTTTAGATCTGTAACAACGCCATCAACGTCCATATTTTTACCAGAAATCATACCATCGGCACCATAGCCAATTGCCACGTTTAGCCATTTGGGCACCTTGCTGTCCTTAAAAAATGAATGGACATTGGCACTTAACCAATAAGTCTGGCCGTTGTAGTCTTTGAGCAATTCCTCAAGATAGCCATCTCCAAGTTTTTCAGGTCGCAAGGGAGCAAAATCGGTTCTATGGAACGAGAACTTCAATTTGATTCTCTGATCGCCCCATAGCAATTGCTGGCCAACATAAAGCCCTGTACCCATAGTATTGGCAACCATATCACCCCAGGAAAAACCCCATTCACGGCTAAATCCGTCCAAAACTTCAACAGCGCCCAAAAACACAAAACCAATCCCCGCACCATAAAGCAGCTGTCCGTTCTTGTTTTCGCCACTCCATTTTAGAGCGTCTGCCCCAATTTTTCCCAATTGGTATGCGGAAAAAACGTGCCCAAGTTTATCCATTTGCAACCATTCTCCCATATCATCAAGTGTATGGAATTTGGATCTGGGATAATCGGAATACCACAGCCTGTCAAGACCGTAGAGAGCTGCCGCCCCAACCGAAACTTCGGAAATATAAACCGATTGGCGTCTTTTGACATTGAGAGTGTCGCTTGGTTTTAAAAAAGTTTCCAGGCCAGACTGTGCAAAAACAGAATACGAAAGGCACAACGCTATAATGATATGTGCTGTCGAATGTTTCAAAATCTATCGATTGACACCTTGTTGGTTGATCCAACGCACGTATTCCTGTCTGTTAACGTTATGTTGTGATAAGGTTTTGGCAAATTTGTGATAGCCAAAATTTTTTACATCGGCCACAAAATAGTAATAGTCATGTTTTTCGGGGTTCAATACCGCTTCGATGGATGAAATGTCAGGCATGGCTATAAGTCCCGGGGGCAAACCTGCGTATTTATAGGTATTGTATGGCGAATCGATTTCCAAATCTTTGTAAAGCACCCGTTTGATGGTTTTGTCAAAATTGTCGGCATCCTTCTTTATGGCAAATATGACTGTTGGATCGGCCTGTAACGGCATTCCCACTTTCAATCGATTGAGATAAACCCCGGCAACCCTTGGCCTCTCGTCCGCTTTGGCTGTTTCTTTTTGAACGATGGAAGCCAAAATCAGGACTTGATCCCTGTCCATGTTGATTGCCCCGGCCTTTTGGAGCCTTTCAGGATTCCAAAAATTTTCGCTTTCCCTCTGCATCCGTTCACAAAACTGTTCTGCTGAAGTGTTCCAAAAGAATTCATAGCTGTTGGGAACATACATACCCAAAGCGGTGGCTTCGGTATAATGGTGTTTAGAAAGAAATTCAGGGGATTTCATGGCTTTGATCAACGAAATGCTGTCTGCCTCAATCTGCATCGCTATCCGTCCTGCCAGATCTTCAAGGCGTTCCTGATTGTTGAATGTCAACCGCACAGGAATGTTGTTGCTGCGTATGGAATTGATGATGTCATTGTTGCTCATCCCTTTCTTTATGACATACTTGCCTGCCTTTATGTTGGTAGTGTATTTTTTCTGTTTTGCCAAAATGTCAAAATTCTCTATGTTCTTGAGCAATGGTTGCAATTGTTCCCGGGCATCGTTATAAGTAGCGTTTGTGGGAATGTAAATGTATGCTTCATTATTGGCAAATGCCGTATTGGGATTGAACATGATGGTGTAAATGTTGTACGATATAATGGCGGCAACAATCAACCCGATGAGCACAATGGCGAGCAATAGCTTTTTTAGGTACATTTAATAATTGATAAGTTGTAACAAATATTCATTACGGTAACTCCCATTAGTGAAGTTCCAATCTTTTTTGAGGCCAACGCGCTCAAAACCCTGTGATGTAAACAGGTTGAGACTTGCCAGGTTGTCTTCGGCTATATTGCAATACAATTGATGCAGGTTCAGCACATCAAAACTGTATGTCACCAAAAGCCTCAATGCTTCACTGCCAATGCCTCTGTGACGGTCTTCGGAATCGCTGACCAAAATTCCGACCGCAGCTTTTTTGCTTTTAAAATCGAAATCAAAAAGGTCTATAAGACCGAGGGCTTTGCCAGCGTAATCTGAAATCACAAGGCGCAACTGCTTGACGTCATATATATCGCGGTGCGAATTTTCGAGGTACTCTTTGAGGATATAGCGAGAATACGGGGTTTGGGTACTGCTCAATTCCCAAAAGTCTTCGTTGTTTTCAACATCATGGACATAGTCGAGATCTTCGGGTTCCAATGCCCTTAAATATATGTTTTTCCCTTTTAACGTTGCCATAAACTGCCTTTAAATACCAATTCTGCCGGACCTATCAGCCATATATTGTTGTAAGTGTTCTTATTTTTTTCAAACATCACTTGCAACTGCCCTCCCAAAGTGTGCAAGGACACTAATTTTTTTTCGGTCTCTCCAATATAATCCATGGCCAGTGCCACAGCGGTAACGCCAGTTCCGCAAGAAAGCGTTTCATCTTCAACGCCCCTTTCGTAAGTGCGCACCAAAAAGGTATCGCATGAAAGCTTTTTTACAAAGTTCACATTACTCCCTTCTTTAAAATATGGTGCTCCATACCGGATCTTTTTGCCTTCGGACTTTACATCAAGGATTTCCAAGTCCTGTTCCAATTGTACATGGTGGGGAGATCCCGTATTGAGAAACAAATGATGTTCGTGGCTTTCAATCTTTTCCACATCATTCATTTTTAACTTAATGGCATTACCTTCAATTATAGCATGATGCATACCGTCTATGGCCTCAAAACGGGTTTCATTATTGATTATCCCAAGAAAATTTGCAAAAGACACAATACAACGGCCGCCATTACCGCACATTGTGCTCTGGTTGCCATCGGCATTGAAATAGACCATTTTAAAATCTGCCTTATTGCTTTGTTCCAAAAGAATTAGCCCATCTGCCCCAACACCAAATCTTCTGTTGCACAAATGCGCAATGTGGGCCACATTGGTTTTGTCAAATTTTCCAGAACGGTTGTCAATGATCACGAAGTCATTGCCCGTTCCTTGGTATTTATAAAAATCGGTGTTCATAGGTAATGACAAATATAGGAATATTCCATCTGTTTTGAATGATGTTAAGCCATCGTTAAAATTGGCGTTAAAATTCGTTAAAGCAAAATCGGGCATCCAATATTTCAATAAATTTAATCGTTGATTGCAAACGAACATTTAATCACATAACCTAAATCAAATGATTATGAAAAAGATTCTCACCCTTTTGCTTGTTTCTTTATTTAGTGGTATCGTCGCAATTTCTTCTTACAAACTGTTTTTTGAGAAGAATACGAACGTTTTTGTAGCTGCAGAAAACACCAAGCCAACGTTTATGCACACCAGCAGCACAACAGCACCCAACATGCTTTATAGCTCCAATGCAGTAGATTTTACAAAAGCAGCTGAAAACACAGTTCATGCCGTTGTACACGTTAAGAACATCACCGTAGGAAGAAGTGGGCCAATCACGCTGCAGGATCTTTTTTACGGAAGAGGAACCGAGCAGACACAAATTGACACTGGTAGCGGAGTTATTATTTCACCTGACGGCTATATAGTTACCAATAACCATGTCATTAATGGTGCCCGTGAACTATCCATTACATTGAACGACAATAAAATATACACAGCCCAACTTATTGGTACGGATGAAAAAACGGACATTGCACTCTTAAAGATTGACGCCGATAAAGATTTGCCCTATGCCACTTTTGGTGATTCTGACCAAGCCAAAGTGGGCGAATGGGTTTTGGCAGTTGGCAATCCATTCAACCTCACCTCTACCGTCACGGCCGGTATCATAAGTGCAAAATCCAGGGATTTGTCGGGCGTCAATTCGCAATCGTTCATACAGACCGATGCTGCGGTAAACCCGGGAAATTCGGGCGGTGCCTTGGTCAACACCAACGGTGAGCTCATAGGCATCAATACCGCAATAACTTCGCAAACCGGTTCTTATGTAGGATATTCTTTTGCCGTACCGAGCAATATCGCCCGAAAAGTGGTTGAAGACATCATGGAGTTTGGCAACGTACAGACTGGTATTCTTGGGGTGAGCATACTTAACAGAAACTCGCAATACGCCGTGGAAAATGGCCTGAACGAACTTGACGGCCTTTACGTCAGCGGTATCGAAGAACATTCCGGTGCGCAAAAAGCGGGCATCAAAGATGGTGATATCATCAAAAAAATTGACAATATCAAGATTTCAAAATTTGCCGATTTGAGCGGCTATCTAAATACGAAACGCCCCAATGACGTAGTCAACGTGACCATCGTCAGGAACGGAAAAGAAAAAATAGTACCCGTTACCTTGTCAAAAAGCGAAATTGCGACCGTTGAATATCTTGACATGCAACTAAAAAACATTCCAAGTCAGGCCAAAGAGAAATACAAAATCAGCAATGGCGTTTTGGTAATCAAAAACGATAATTATGCACTTTACAAAAATATCGGCATCGACCAAGGCCATGTGATCACGGAAATCAATGGCGAAACCATCAAGTCTGTTGAGGACATTTCTAAAGTGAAGCGCAAATATGGCGATAAGCTCAACAAAATTACGGTTATAAATTCTTACGGACAGAAAGAAAGCTTCATTTTCCGGGGATAATTATAATGCGCTCATATCAAAAGCTGTCTCAAAACTTAACTTTTGTCGAGTTGAACCTGTTTCAACTTCTTATAAGCAATTTCATATAACATTATAAGATTCTGATCCAAAATTATCGGAAAAGAATGACAAGTTAAAGCGTTTTGGGGCAGCTTTTTTTTATTTTCAAAAAACTTTACGAAAACGTTTGAAATGTACTATTTTTGCAAAAAATTTTACATAACAACACACTAAACACATCAATTATGGGTTTGAACGGAACTTATGAAAAAGAGCTGGCTTTTCAGGCAGACAGAAGGCGGGCTACTGTTGAATTTATCAAAATTGTCAACGATTTGTGGTACGACAAATCGATAGAACTGGTGCTTTTCCGCAATCAGTTGATTGACAAAAACGTCAGCGAAATCCTCAACCTGCATGAATATGCCGGAGAGTTTGTACAGAAGCCGATTTCAATTTTTGATTCTGTTGAAATCGCACAGGCGATCAAACAATTGGACATTCCACCTGCCAAACTCGACATTGGAAAGTTGACCTACGAGTTTCATCTGGAAGACCAAAAATACAACAATGCCATGGGGTTTGTGTCTGACAGGCTCAAAGGAGCAAGCAGTTACAAGACCATAAAACCTAAAGATGTCGTTCTTTACGGTTTTGGAAGGATTGGTCGCTTGGTAGCAAGAGAGCTTATGACCAAGACCGGAAAAGGCAGCCAAATGCGCTTAAGGGCCATTGTGACACGTGGCAAAATAGACCAAACCGTTCTGGAAAAAAGAGCTTCTTTACTTCGCTACGATTCTGTGCACGGTGATTTTCCAGGAACAGTCATTGCCGACCCCAAAAATGACGCCCTAATCATCAATGGGACAACCGTCAATATCATATCGGCCAACGGCCCCGAAGAAATTGATTATACAAAATATGGTATCAAAGATGCATTGGTCATCGATAATACCGGAGTTTTACGAGATAAAGAAGCACTATCCAGGCATTTGGCATCAAAAGGCGTTTCCAAGGTATTGCTGACCGCTCCCGGAAAGGGCGTTCCTAATATTGTGCACGGTGTAAACCATTTGGAAAACAACCCGGATGAAATCGATATTTTTTCGGCAGCCTCTTGTACTACAAATGCCATTACGCCTGTCCTTAAAGCCATTGAAGACACATTAGGCGTTAAGTGGGGACATATAGAAACAATCCACTCCTATACCAATGACCAAAACCTTGTGGACAACTATCACAGCAAATACCGCCGTGGACGTGCTGCAGGACTCAACATGGTAATCACGGAAACCGGTGCAGGCAGTGCCGTTTCAAAAGCACTACCATCGATGACCGGAAAACTCACTTCAAACGCCATTCGTGTACCGGTACCAAACGGTTCTTTGGCCATCCTTAATCTGGAGCTGGAAACAAAAACCTCTCTTGATGGCGTGAATGCCATCCTGAAAAAATATGCTCTTGAAGGCGATTTAGTGGAACAGATAAAGTACGAAATGAGCGATGAATTGGTATCAAGCGACATCATAGGCGTTTCTGCACCAGCTATTTATGACAGTAAGGCAACCATCGTGAGATCTGACGGAAAAAATGTGCTATTGTACATCTGGTACGATAACGAATACGGCTATAGCCACCAAGTGATCCGGCTTGCAAAATATATTTCCAAAGTAAGACGATTCACTTATTATTAAAAAGTATTTGGACAGAACGTCCAAGACCACATATCATCCGTATATTTGAATAGCCTTACATTAGTGAGGCTATTTGTTTATTAATTTGCTGAATTTTTTATATCTTGTTCGGCGTTAACCCATCAAAAAAAACATTTATTTCCAATGCAACTTTTTAAATTATCAGCTTTTGTTTTGCTTACCTGTTTTGCCACCACAAACATTTATTCACAACAAAGCAATAACGAAGACAAACTCTCACTTTCCGAAGGGACCATCGACAACCAATTTGAGTACGTCATCCAACGCTCAAACAATTATCAAGACTATAAGGTCATCAAAAAAACTTGGCTCTATCAACTTAAGGCCCATACGCTCGACTCGTTAAAGGCCATCCATAAAAATCTGGACGAAACAAAGGCAATCGTCTCTGCGCAAACAAACGAAATAAACGGACTGAAAGAAGAACTGGCTTCCACCAATGCCACGCTCAATACAACGCGTGAAGAAAAGGACAATATTTTACTTTTTGGGATGCAAATGAGCAAATCTTCTTATAGCGCGCTTATGTGGAGCATTATTGGAGGCTTGTTCCTCCTGCTTGTCATTTTCATCTACAATTATAACAAGAGCAACAGAATAACCCGACAGTCAAAACAAGCTTTGGCAGATATCGAAGAAGAATTTGAAGAACACAGACGCAATGCACTCGAACGTGAACAGATTGTAAGGCGTCAACTTCAGGACGAAATCAACAAACACAAAAAAGCTTAAGCAAATTTCAAGTATAAAGATCCCAATACACTGGTTATCATCACATTATTCAATGATTTGGTTGTATGCTATTTTGATATTACATAAAATGCGTTTAACCCTAAAAACCTGTGGTCAGTGCTGACGGTTTGGATACCAAAGATTTAGCAAGAAAAACGACAAAAAGCGAAAAGCGGTTACAGCAATGTGTGTTGAGACATGAAATGATATTTTTTCAATATCAAACAAAACATTAGAATATGTGTTTTCCCACCCAATTGGCAGGAAAACACATTGTTTTTTTACATAAAAACTTTTTCAGGGTTTCAATTACTCCCTACTGCCATCAACATAATCCTGCAAATAGGCAAACCGAGGTGTTAATTTTCCAAATTCGGTAATCTTGGCACGAGCTAAAACCCCATCTTTATCACCGTTAAAAATTGCGGGGATAACGTGCTGCAAAAACATATCTGCAAAACCCTCACTGGCATCCTTGGGCAGCTCGCAGGGCAAATTGTCAACCGCCATAACGGTAATGGCACCAGGAGCATCAAAAGCCACTTCGCTCTCGGTCTTGGCATCGTAACCATAAAAAGGTTCTGCAATCGTAGATGCCCGTAGGGTACACGCCACCGGACCATCTACATCGCAACTAATATCGGCCACGAGGCTTATATTAAAATCGGGCGATTTTGCATCTTCTCTCGTGAAAAGGTACGGTGCATTATTACCATAAAAATGGCCTGCGATGAACATATCGGCCGTTTTGGCATAGGCCATAAAATTGCTTTCATAGCCCGTAGGATCTTTATAAAATTCGCGCTTATCGCCTACTTTTCCATCCTTACGTTTATTATATTCCATCACATCTACCAAGCAATACACAGGTTCTGTAAATGAAGATGTAAGAAAAAGTGCGTCACTCACTTCTTTGATTTTAAGATGGTCGAGAATTTCCTTGGCACCGCGAGCCACTTTACCTGTACCGGTAAGCACAATCTTTATATTGGGCAACTCGATTTTGTCAAGTGCCGCCTTCACATCAGCAAGGTCTTTGAGCGTTTCCACTTTGGGCAAACTATACAGATTGTCCCTAAGGCCCAAAGCCCTAAAACCGTTGTACGCGCCCACCAATCCTGCGTAAAAGCCAAAACCAATAAGACGTCCTCCATTACCATTGACAATGGTTTCATGGTCATAAAGCTCTATTTTTTTATTCAAAACAGCCTGGAGCAACTTACGGTTATAAGGCTGTTTTTTAATGGTATGCGAAAAGAAAAAATATTTTTTATCTGGGATGAGAGCATCTACCGGCACTTCCTTGACACCGAGAAACACATCGGCTCCCGACACGTCATCGGTAACTGTAAAACCAAGGTTTTCGTAAGCCGAATCGGGAAAAACACGGATATCGCTCGATTCTACAATAAATTCCGCCTGTGGGAATTGTGCGCGTGCTTCGGCAAGTTTTTCGGGCGAAAATACGACACGCCTGTCCGGTGGGTTTTTACGCTCTTTTATTAAGGCAATTTTCATTTGTTAGGATTTGTTTTTTAAAGTAACAAAGATAGCCTTACAAGAACCAAATAACAAATTCAAAATAACAAATTAAGAATATTGACAAGCATAAATAGAACTTTTTGAAGTGTTCCAAAAATCTTTATAATTACTTTGTCATTTTTCTTAACTTGCCATAAAACACTGAAGAATGAAACACCAACTCCTTTCGCAAGTATATAAACATCCTCTTATCCAACAAGAAGGACTCTCAAAAATTATCGATGCCCACCAAAAAGTGTCTTTTGCCAAAGGGGATTTTATTCTGAAACAACGAGAAATTGCCAGCAGTTACCTGATTATGGAAAGCGGATTGATGCGCTCGTTTGCTTACGATTACAATGGAAATGATATTAGCACCGAATTTTTCTGTGATTACGAAATTGTGATAGATGTGCTTTCGCTTTTCAAAAGAGTACCAACATCCGAAAACATTCAGGCACTTACCGACTGTTCATGTTGGAAAATAGATTTTGATGTCTTTCAGGAACTGTTCCATTCCATTGACGGATTTTCAGAATGGGGGCGATTTTGGATGACAGGCCGCTTGTTCCATTTTAAACAACGCAGCTTGGAAATGGTAACCATTTCGGCAAAAGAGCGATACCAGCAACTCATTCAGGAAAAACCGCAGGTAGTCCTGCAATCGCCTCTTAAATACATTGCGAGCTATCTGGGCATTACCGACACGTCGTTCAGTAGGATACGAAAAGAGATTTCGTAAGCATCTCATTTCTTGCCATATGACAAGAATTTTTTAAACATAATGACATAATTTTGATTTGTACAATCAGGAAATCAAAACATTATGACATTAAATCCCTACCTCAATTTTAACGGAAACGCCGAAGAAGCCTTCCGTTTTTACCAAACCGTTTTTGGCGGCGAATTGTTTATCCAGAAGATGAGCGATTCGCCACACGGCGAAAACCTGCCCGACCATGAAAAAGACTACGCCATGCATGTTGCTATACCTATTGGAAACGGCCAATACTTAATGGCTTCGGACTGTTTGGATTCCATGGGCCACCAACTGAACATGGGCAACAACAATTACATTTCCGTGACACCCGACAGCCGCGACGAAGCCGACCGTATTTTTAACGGGCTTTCGGCAGGAGGAACAGTGGAAATGCCTATGGCCGATATGTTTTGGGGCGATTATTTCGGGTCGTTCGTTGACAAATTCGGGGTGTGCTGGATGATAAATTTTTCTAATCCCAAATAAAAATGAATAAAATTATGTTTTTTTTGTTTAACAGCCTTCTATCAGTGGCCATAACAAATGCACAAACAGATCCAGCAAATCAAAATCCAGATTATGACGCCGCGTTAGCCGAAAAACTAGGCGCGGATGATTACGGAATGAAGAGTTATTTTTTGGTAATCCTAAAAACAGGAAACAACACTACCACAGATAAAGAGCTGATTAGCAGTGCTTTCAAAGGGCATATGGAAAACATTAAACGACTGGTCAAAAAAGGAAAGCTTATCGTAGCTGGCCCGTTGGGGAAGAATGATAACAACTATCGGGGAATTTTTGTTTTGAACAATGTAAATACCCTCGAAGAAGCAAAAGAACTGCTGCAAACCGACCCCGCCGTTAAAGAAGGTTTACTCGATGCAGAAATATACAACTGGTACGGTTCGGCCGCGCTGCCCGAATATTTACCGTTTTCAGATAAGATATCGAAGGTAAAACCATAAAGAAATTTCAGAATCAATTATTCAAACCAAAATCAAAAAAATTATGAAACAGAAAATTTTAAACATTTTGTCCGTACTGTTCGGGCTACTACTTATCAACGGCGGATTAAACAAATTCTTAAACTATATGCCTGTTCCTGAAGATATGGCAGAGGAAATGATGAAAGATTTTAGTGCTATAATGGAAATATCGTGGCTGATGCCTCTTATCGCTATTGCAGAAATAATTGGCGGATTGCTCATTATTTTTCCTAAAACAAGAGCATTGGGAGCAGTAGTTATATTTCCCGTTATGGTGGGTATTTTACTAACTCATGTTTTTGTTGATACCAACGGGCTACCTATCGCTTTGGTAATTTGGGCAATTTTACTTTGGATAATTTTCGAAAACAGGGAAAAATACCGGCCAATGTTTAAATAGAAAGATATGAAACTAAATGCAAAAGCAACCATGCAAATCCAAAAACCGGTTTCAGAAGTCTTTGAAGCAATAGTAAATCCTGAAAAAATGACGAAATATTTCATTTCGGAAAGCAGTGGACGAATGGAAACAGGAAAAGAGCTCAATTGGGAATTTGGAGATTTTCCCGGAAAATTTCCGGTGAAAGTCAAGAAGGTACAGCCCAACACATTGGTTTCTTTTGTTTGGGATGAAGAAACTGTTGTAAATATAACTTTGGAAGAACAACCCGACAAAAGTACGGTCGTAAAAATTGTCGAAGGCGAAAAAGAATTGAATGAAAAAAACCTTGAATGGTGTTTGGGAAACACGTTTGGATGGACAAATTTTCTCGATTGCATGAAAGCCTTTTTGGAATACGGAATCAACCTTCGCCAAGGAGCATTTGAATACATGAAAAAATAAATGACAATGCCAAGAACAAAAATAACCATAGAAACCACTATCGAAGTTGGCGCCAATAAAGTGTGGAACAGCTACACCCAACCCGAGCACATCACAAAATGGAATTTTGCATCAGATGATTGGTGCTGTCCCAAAGCAGAAAATGATATGAAAGTTGGAGGAATTTACGCTGCCCGAATGGAAGCCAAAGACGGCAGTTATGGGTTTGATTTCAAAGCGGTTTATGATGAAATTGTTCCGCAGGAAAAAATAGTTTATACGATGGAAGACGACCGAAAAGTGGTGACGATTTTTGAAAATTTAGGCGAAAAAACAAAAGTTTCGACCGTTTTTGAAGCCGAAAACGAAAATCCTGTCGATATGCAAAAAGCCGGTTGGCAGGCGATTTTGAATAATTTTAAACGGTATGTGGAAAACAATTAAAACTAATAATTATGAAAAAACTACAATTCAAAACAGACATCGATGCACCGGCAGCAAAGGTTTACAATACCATGCTCGGTCTCGACAACAAAACCACCTACCAAACATGGACAGCCGAATTCAACCCAACCTCTACTTATGAAGGAAGTTGGGAAAAAGGTTCAAAAATCCTTTTTATCGGTACAGATGAAAACGGGGAAAAAGGTGGAATGGTTTGCGAAATTGCAGAAAATATCCCGAATACATTTGTTTCCATTCGTTCTTGCGGGGTTTTAAAAGGCGATACCGAAATCACCACAGGCGAAGATGCCGAAAAATGGGCAGGCGGACTTGAAAATTATACTTTAACAGAAAACAACGGAACAACTACCATTGTCGTTGACGTTGATATGATCGAAGACTATGTCGATTATTTCAATGAAACCTGGCCAAAAGCATTGGGCAAATTAAAATCGATGCTTGAAAGTTGAAAATGAACAAAGACATTCAAACATACAACGACAGTCAATCAGAAAATGATAGGGCAATCTGTGATTTTCTTTCTGAAATTATAAGCGAAAATCTTCCTGAAGCAGAGAACAAAATCTGGCACGCACATCCGGTTTGGTTTCTGGACGGCAACCCGACCGTAGGTTACAGCAAACAGAAAAAAGGCATACGCCTGATGTTCTGGAGCGGAGCAGATTTTGAAGAAGCCGGATTAAACGTCAAAGGCACAAAATTCAAAGATGCTTCCGTTTTTTATAATACTGTAAACGAAATCAATACCGAAGATTTAAAACGCTGGCTCGACAAATCGAAAGCAATCCGGTGGGATTATAAGAACATCGTAAAGCGGAAAGGGGTTTTGGAACGATTAAAACAATAAACTAAAAAAACTGCCAAAACCATGACTTTTTAGATGGCTGTGCAAGATTAAAGCAAACAATTAAAGCAAACAAGTATGGAACTAAAACAAAACGTAGTATGCTGGTTTGAAATCTATGTCAATGATATGGAAAGAGCCAAGAAATTTTACAGCAACGTGCTGAATGTAGCAATTGTAGATGGATCGCCAATGGAAGGAATGCCCGGATTGCAAATGGCATTTTTTCCTTGGGTAGAAAATGCGCCCAATGCCAATGGAGCTTTGGTGAAAATGAACGATATGCCTGTGGGAGCAGGAGGAACTATGGTGTATTTTCAGTGCGAGGATTGCTCTGTTGAAGAAAGCCGCGTCGAAACAGCTGGAGGAAAAGTTGTCCAGGCCAAAATGTCTATCGGCGAACACGGTTTTTGTGCCATATGCACAGATACCGAAGGAAATATGTTCGGACTGCATTCGATGAAGTAGCAATTTTCTTAACTTTAACCAAGTTTAATCCTCCATTAAGTTGGATAACCTTAATAATCAACAAAATGAAAACACTAAAAAAAACCATCATGGTATTGCTGGTAATCATTGCCATCCCTTTGATTATCGCATTATTTGTATCGAAAGACTTCAAAAGCGAAGGCGAAATCGTTATCAACAAACCCAAACAGGAAGTATTTGAATACATCAAATATGTAAAAAATCAGGATAATTTCGGTGTGTGGCAACTTTCAGACCCTAACATCAAAACAACTTCCGAAGGCGAAGATGGAACCGTAGGTTTTAAATACAGCTGGGATAGTGAAAAACTTGGAAAAGGAGCTCAAGTTATCACCAACATCATTGATGGCGAAAGAATGGAATCTGATATGTACTTTTATGACTATGATGAAACAGCCAATAAATCCTATATTTCCGTTGACGAAAAATCACCCAACGAATCCATAGTAAAATGGGGAATCGAAGGGGATTATACCTATCCTTGGAACTTGATGGGGCTGTTTTTTAGCATGGATGACGACTTCAACAAAGGTCTGGAAAACCTCAAGAAAATTTTGGAAGCACAGGAAAGTCCAAAAACCGATATACAGAAACTGTCCGAATATTATCAGAAAACAGCCGATAAACTTCGAGAGCGTATTGCAGGTTTGAGCAAAGAGCAGATGCACTTCAAACCATCCGAAGAATCGTGGAGCATCAGTCAATGTGCAGAACATATCATCCTTACGGAAAATATGATTTTCGGAATGATAAAAGAATCTATGGAAAAACCTGCCAATCCCGAGCGCAGAGGCGACATCAAATATTCTGATGAAGAAATACTAAAAATGGTAACTGACCGAAGCGAAAAATACAAAGCACCCGAAATACTTATCGCAAAAGGAAAATACGACAATCCTGATACCGCTTTGGAAGATTTTCAACATCAACGTGCCGAAATTTTATCGTTTGCCAGAAATACTTCTATAGAAGATTTACGCAACCATATAAGCGATGGACCTGCAGGAGCAACAGACACTTATCAATCGCTTTTGTTCCTGGCGGGGCATACGGCACGGCATACGTTACAGATCGAGGAGGTAAAAGCAAATGCCGATTTTCCTAAATAATGAATCATGGACAAGACAAACTATTGGCAGGAAGAGCTGAACCGGCTGGCCGAAATCCTTGACAAATCGGGGTTGGAAGTGATGACCAAATGGGGCGCACCCGTTTATACCCGCAATGGAAAAAATATTGTGTCTTTTGCCGGATTTAAGCATCATTTCTCGCTTTGGTTTCAAAACGGTGTTTTCCTGAAAGACCCTTACAATGTGTTGATTAGCTCCAACGACAAAACAAAAGCATTGCGACAATGGCGGTTCAGTTCGATGGAAGAAATTGATGAGAAGAAAATTCTGGAATATGTAAAAGAAGCCGTACAAAATTCAGAAGAAGGAAAAGAACTGAAACCCGAAAAGTTCAAACCGGTACCCGTTCCTGAATTGTTGCAAAACGAACTGGATTTGAACAAAGAATTGAAATCGGCATTTGAAAAGTTGACGCCCGGAAAACAAAAGGAATATAATCTCTACATCGAAGAAGCCAAACAGGAAGCCACCAAACAAAAACGGATAAAGAAAATAACCCCAATGATTTTACAAGGAATCGGTTTGAACGACAAGTATAAAAACTGTTGATTATGGCAAAAAACAAAACTCAAACAACCGATGCCAATGTTGAAGATTTCATCATCACTTTTGCCGATACAGAACAGAAAAAGCAAGACAGTTTTGAGTTGATTGAACTGATGAAAAGCATTTCGGGACACGAGCCCAAAATGCACGGCACGAGCATTGTTGGGTTCGGGAATTATCATTACAAATACGACAGCGGACATGAAGGCGATGCACCGCTTATCGGCTTTTCTCCTCGAAAATCTGCTATTTCGCTTTATGTTTTTACGGGCTATTTAGGACACCCCGAACAGGAAGGACTGCTCAAAGATCTGGGAAAGTTCAAAATGGGAAAAGCCTGTATTTATGTGAACAAGCTATCTGACATCAATCAAGACGTTCTGAAAAAATTGATGAAATCAACCATTGAGTTTTTACAAACTAAATATGGAAAAAATTAAACGTCCACGAAACCACCTGTTAAAGACATACAAACAACCGAAAATTTTTTGTATTTTTGCGCTTAAGTTCTTTGTTCTTACACTTACACATTGGGGTCGACCGGTTTTGACAGCGAGACTCGTTGGATAGTAAGCACGTCGCGTAAAGACTTTGAAACGCGTTAAAGGCTAAGTCAACATTTAAACGGCGAGAATAACTACGCTTTAGCTGCTTAATTTCTGAATTACAGTAAGAAATAGCCTTTGTCCCGCAAGGCGGGAAAGCTAAATGTCTCTTGAAAGCCTTTGTTAGCGGCGTTCTGCAAAGAGGCATCGTAAAAGTTAACATAGAACGGTGGTTCTTCGATAACCGTTTGAAACTTGAGAAGATAAGTTGTAAGTAGGTTGTTTTTTACCGGCTTGCAATCGAAAACCAATAAAAAACTAAACGTGTAGAAAGCTGTTTGACGGCTTGTTTGGACGAGAGTTCGATTCTCTCCGGCTCCACTTGCGCCCTCTGGTTTTAAACTTATGAGGGCGTTTTGTTTTTATATATCCAATTGACTATTATCATCCCAACAGCTATCAGGAAGAAAAAAGTTTAAATGAGAGCCCTAAACCTAGAGACGCTTTTTGCCCGTAATCTCTTCTACTTTAATTGTAAATATAAAAGGGATTTGATCGCCATGAGTTTTACTGGAAAATTCACTGATAAAATCGGGTCTTTTGTGCTCTTTATCTGCAATTATATCCTTGATACCCAATGAAAATTGGTGCAAATAAGCTTTTGCATCACTCCCAAAATGCAACTCAAAAGTCCCATGCACAAGCACCGACCGCCACTCATTGACCGAAATAATATCTGAAACTTGAAGTGACACATGTTTGTTTTTTCGCATTGCTGCAATCTTGTGTCCTTCACCAGAATAGCAAACGATTTGCTGCTGCACTTGGTCAAAAAAATAAGTAATTGGCACAACAAATGGCCTGTTCTGATAGAGATATCCCAAATATCCTATATAATTGTTTTCAAGAACATATTCCAGTTCTTCTTGTTCTAAATCTTGGATCATGGCAAAGAGTGTTTAATAAGCCAAATTAGGGTTTTAAAACCTGAAAAACGATGATTTTGGTCATATTCACGGTTCACGGTTATATATGGACGTTTTGAATTTTGAATTTACGATGGATTTTGCTTTCTTCATGCAAATTGTTATCCTTTCGCGACCATTCCATTCCAACCCAACACCCGATACTTACACCTTAATGGTACATCCAATCGCTCTGGTTTCTTTTTCTTGTATTTCTTTTCCGGCCAAAAGTGCGTCCACGGCATTCTCTACATACTTGGTCTTTACTGCAGATGCATCCTGATAATTATCGTCTATCGCTCCAATGTACCGCACCACATTGCCTTTGGCCGTTTTTTGGAGTAGATATACGTGCGGCGTTTTTGTAGCACCGTACTGCGGATAGATTTTTTGACCTTCATCCATCAGATAAGGAAAGGTAAACCCTTTGGCCTTTGCCCTGGCCTTCATGGCATCCATACTATCACCGGGCTGTACATCGGGATTGTTGGGCATTATGGCAATAACGGGGTAACCTTTGGACGCATAGCGCTTGTTCAATGCCTCGATACGGTCTTCGTATGCTACGGCAAATGGGCAGGTATTGCAGGTAAAAATAACAATGAATCCTTTGGCCTCCTTATAGTCGGCCAAAGAAACCCGTTTGCCGTCAATATTTTCAAGACTGAAATCTGTAGCCACATCACCTACCTTGTAACCGCCAGATGGGACCAAAAGAACCGAACCTATAAAAAATGTAAAGGATGCGATGATTGTTTTTAGTGTAAACATATCTATATTAATTTAAAAATTGTTCAACTTCTGCTTGGAGTTCTTCAAAAGTAAAAGCCTTTTCATAGAACATCCTTTTGTCTTTATTGAAAATAAGCGTGGCAGGAATTGCGCCCGACCATGTTTCGCTCACTTTCGGAATCCAGGTATTGGCATCGGGATCATTGAGAGCAACAACCCTTGATTTCAATCCTTTATCTAAGATAAAAGGTTTGAGTTGCGAATCGTACTTATTGGGAAAATCCAAGCTTACCAAAAGGACTTCCACATTCCTATGGGCATATTCTGTATTTATTTTTTCAAAAAACGGCAATTCCTTGACACAAGGAGCGCACCATGTAGCCCAAAAGTTCACGACGTACACCATTTTTGAATCTGTGCTCAACAATGGCTCAAGACCTTGATAATCATAAATATTTAACTCAATACCCGATGATACTTTCTTTTCCACATCATAAGAACTGCTGGCCGAATTATCGCCAGTATCCTTACACGAGGCAAACAACAATAACAAAAATAAAAGGTTCAATCTCATCCCATAAATTTAAAGACACCCAGTCCCACTCTTTAAAACTTTAACAAAAATTTAATCACGGTAATTTATATTTATTACAAAAACATCTTTACATTTGTATATACAATAATTGTTGATGAAAGAATTGGAAGACGTCCTAAAAACAAACCAAAGGATTCCATTGCACAAAAAGGCCATATTGAACGTATTCATCACGTACAACGGCTTAAGGGATGCAATGCAGAACATCCTAAAACCTTTTGACCTTTCAGTAGAACAATTCAACGTATTGCGAATTTTGAGAGGCGCAAAAAGCAAACCTGTAAGCCTCAATTACATACAGGAACGCATGGTCAGCAAAATGAGCAATACTACCCGACTGGTGGATAAGCTTATCCTCAAAGGTTTCGTTGAGCGTTTTGTCTGCGAGAAAAACAGAAGAAAAGTGGATATCTACATCACAAGGACAGGTCTTGATGTCCTTGAACAGTTGGATACTGTTGTCGATGACAGTGAATACAGGATTACCTCCAACCTTTCTGATCAAGAATTGGAACAATTAAACCTATTGTTGAACAAATTAAGATGATAACTAAAACAAAAAACACATGAAAAGCGCATTGATTTTGGCCGTTGCAATGGCCACAGCCACCTTGGCAGGAGAAAAAAAAGTAAATGTTGAAGACAGCAAAATTACCTGGAAGGGTGAAAAAGTGACAGGTCACCACGAAGGCACCATCAAATTGCAAGAAGGAACGATCACTTTTGACAAAGAGAACAACCTTACCGGAGGTACTTTTGTAATGGACATGACATCCATTAACGTGACTGACCTTGAGGGCGGCATGAAGGGCAAACTCGAAGGACATCTAAAATCGGATGATTTCTTTGGGACCGAAAAACACAAGACAGCAAAATTTGTGATTACCAAAGTTGATGGCAAAGGCGGCAGCTATAAGGTTACAGGCAATATGACCATAAAAGGCATCACAAACCCTGTCTCTTTTGACATGAAAGTAAAAGAGAACACGGCCATTGCACACCTAAAGATAAACCGTACTAAGTATGACATCAAATACGGTTCTGCAAGCTTTTTTGATGGCATAAAGGACAAGGCAATTTATGACGAATTTGAACTAAATGTGAATTTGGTATTCTAATTCGCTGCAACACTCATTACCCTTAAAATCCCGATTTATTTCGGGATTTTTCTTTTTTAAAAAAGCGTCACGTTGTTGTCCATTACTCAATCAAAATAGTAATTTTACGGCATAAATCCCGACTCCCCGGCAATTGATGACAGACGTATTTGTTTTGGACAACTATGATAGCTTCACCTATAATCTGGTTCACTATCTTGAAGATTTGGGCTGCCAAGTAACGGTAAAGCGCAACGATGATTTCCTTATGGAAGAACTCAACGGTTTTGAAAAAATCATCCTGTCGCCAGGATGCGGCATTCCAGATGAAGCCGGGCTACTGAAACCCGTCATAGAACGTTTTTCCCCCACAAAACGCATCCTCGGAGTCTGCTTGGGACATCAGGCCATTGCAGAAGTTTTTGGTGGGCAATTGGTCAACCTAAACAAGGTGTACCATGGTGTTGCGACAAAAATAAATATTGTGGTTGATGACGAGCCGCTGTTCAATGGCATCAAAAAACAAATGACTGTGGGCCGCTACCACTCTTGGACCGTAGCTGCCAACCTTCCTCCCTGTCTCGAAGCGACTTCATTTGACAGCCAAGGACAAATAATGTCATTGCGACACAAAACATTCGATGTCAAAGGTGTACAATTCCACCCAGAATCGGTACTGACGCCTCTTGGCAAACAGATCTTAAAAAACTGGTTGTATAGCTGAACATTGCAATCCGTGTTTCTAAATCGACTTACCGGGCTTTACCCCAATATCAAAACATGCTTTTCATTGCCATTTTCATTATATTTGGCAACTTCTAAAGTATATGCCATGAACAGAAAATTCCAATTTATATTAGCTTTAAACACTTTCATTCTATCAATATCTCTTTCCGTTTTTTCGCAAACCACTGCTTCCGAAGTTTCAAAAACACCATTGACCATTGGCGAAGTGGTTACAATGAAATCAAAGATTTTATCAGAAAACCGCACCCTCAATATCTATCTGCCCGAAAGCTATAAGCCCCAAGACACACTGAAATATCCGGTACTTTACGTTCTGGATGGCACAATGAACGAGGATTTTTTGCATATCGTTGGTCTTACCCAATTTTTCAATCTTCAATACACCATGCCCGAGACCATCGTGGTGGGCATTGCAAATGTGGATCGCAAACGCGACTTCACGTTCGACCCAAGCGACCGAAAACTTAAAAAGGACTATCCCACAACTGGAGGCTCTGCTAAATTCATAGAATATCTTGACAGGGAAGTACAGCCGTATATTGATAAAAACTATAGAACGAATGGCACCAAAATACTCATTGGACAGTCTTTGGGCGGACTATTGAGTACAGAGATATTATTAAAACGGATGGAACTCTTTACCCATTACCTCATTGTAAGCCCGAGTCTGTGGTGGGACAACGAAAACTTGCTCAAAGAAGCCTCGGCTTATGCCAAAGCGCAAAAAGATGTTCCTCTGTATGTATATGTTTCCGTAGGAAAAGAGGGCGATGTCATGGAGCGTGAAGCCCAAAAAATATATGACATCTTGAAAAAAGCCAACAAGACCCACTGGAAATTAGACTACAAATATCTGCCCGATGAAAACCACGCTTCGATATTGCACCAGAGTATCACGGAAGCTTTCAAACTTCTTTGGCCGTTGAAAGAGTGATATTTTACTATGATATTATGGATTTCAAGGAAGCAACACATACTTTAAATAAGCCAATGGCACCATCCAATCAACACCCAATCAACCATTGGCAAAGAACATGAACTGGATTATTTTAATCATTGCCGGACTGTTTGAAGTGGCTTTTGCAGCCTGTCTGGGGAAAGCCAAAGAGGCAACTGGTACAGAGGCAATTTATTGGTACATTGGTTTTTTAGCCTGTCTGGCGGTGAGCATGACGCTCCTTGTGAAGGCAACGCAAACATTGCCAATAGGCACTGCTTATGCCGTATGGACAGGAATCGGCGCGATTGGCAGTGTATTGGTGGGGATTTTCGTCTTTAAAGAACCAGCAACATTTTGGCGGTTGATTTTCATCACCACTTTAATAGGTTCAATTATAGGTCTAAAAATGGTATCGGAATAATTTAGACGAATACCGAATTTCCTGAAAAGTGTATCAAGAACCAGACTGTCCTTCTGCAAAGTAGCGCCATGTAATTGCCAAACCTTCCTTAACGGTATATTCAGGACGATAGCCAAGCAAGCGTTCTGCTTTAGAAATATTCGCAAGCGAATCTCTAACATCACCTTGACGTTCAGGTCCGTATATTGGTTTTAAACTGTCGTTTTCGGCAGCTTGTGCAAGATAACCCCAAAGTTGGTTGACACTGATACGCTCGCCACAGGCCACGTTAACGACTTCATTGGCAGCTGTATTGTCAGCAAAAAAACCTTTGATGTTGGCCTGAACGGCATTTTCTACAAATGTAAAATCTCGTGTCTGTTCACCATCGCCATTGATTTTGGGCGGTTGGCCATCTTTCAAGGCTTGCATAAACAAAGGAATGACCGCAGCATAAGCTCCGTTGGGGCTTTGTTTGGGGCCAAAAACGTTAAAATATCTTAATCCAATTACATCGGTGCCATAGGTCTTTCCAAAAACATCTGCATACAACTCGTTGACATACTTTGTCACTGCATAAGGAGACAATGGCTTCCCTATGTGTTCCTCTACTTTTGGCAAGGTTTTGCTATCTCCATAGGTAGAGCTCGAAGCCGCATATACCATACGCTTCACTGATTTTGACTCTTTAAGGGCGATCATCATGTTGAGAAACCCCGTAATATTCACGTCATTGGAAGTAGCCGGATCGTTGATGGATCTCGGCACGGAACCCAAAGCCGCTTGGTGGGTCACATAATCGACACCTTCCATGGCACGCTTGCAGGTTTCCAAATCCCTGATATCTCCTTCAATGAGTTCAAAGGCAGGGTTGGAATGGAATTCCTGAAGATTTTCACGGTATCCGTTAGAAAAATTATCCAAAACCTTAACTTTTTTGGCATTGTATTTAAGTAGATATTGAACAATATTGGAACCGATAAAACCGCCTCCACCAGTCACCAAAAAGGTATATTGCGATAAGTCTTCGGTATGATAAGGAATTTCGTACATTACAGTCTGGCGTCAACGGTGTCTTTTGGAAGCAGTGATTTTACGTCAAAAATGACACCTATGTTTGATTTTAGTTGATTGAGATCGAGTTTTAAAAATTCTTGGTGCGAAACAGCCAAAACAATTGCGTCGTAATTATTTTTTAGTTCGTTCGCATGTTTTAGAAGTTGCAATCCATACTCATGGGATACTTCTTCTGGTGATGCCCAAGGATCGTAAACATCAACATTGATATCGTAAGTCTGGAACTCCTCGATGATATCGATTACTCTTGAATTTCTGATGTCCGGACAGTTTTCCTTAAAAGTAATTCCCAGCACCAAAACATTTGAGTCTTTGATTCTGGCTCCTTTTTTAATCATCATCTTCACGGTTTCTTGCGCCACATAACTGCCCATGCTATCGTTCATCTTTCGTCCGGCAAGGATAATTTCAGGGTTATAACCTACTTCTATGGCTTTTTGGGCCAAATAAAATGGATCTACACCAATGCAGTGTCCGCCAACCAAGCCTGGTGAAAAGTTGATAAAGTTCCATTTGGTTCCGGCTGCTTCGAGTACGGCTTTGGTATCGATGTCCAACAATCTGAATATTTTGGAAAGTTCGTTTACGAACGCAATGTTGATGTCACGTTGCGAGTTTTCAATAACTTTGGCTGCTTCGGCAACCTTAATGGACGGTGCTTTGTGGGTACCGGCAGTTATGATAGATTTATAGAGCTGATCGACTTCTTCGGCAATTTCAGGGGTCGATCCTGAAGTGACTTTCAATATTTTGGTCACGGTATGCAATTTATCGCCGGGGTTGATCCTTTCAGGAGAATAACCGGCAAAAAAATCTTTGTTGAATACCAAGCCAGATCCTTTCTCGAGTATGGGCACACACACATCTTCGGTAGCGCCCGGATATACCGTGGATTCGTAAATTACAATATCTCCTTTGGATAAAACTTTGCCAATGGTTTCACTGGATTTAATTAGTGGTGTGAAATCCGGTTTGTTCATGGCATCGGTGGGTGTTGGTACCGTGATGATGTAGATTTTTGAATCTTTGAGATCCGATGGGTCACAGGTGATGTACAACCCCGTTTTGGAACCTGCATTGGTGGTCAATACGGATTTGAGATGGTCGTTCTCAACTTCAAGCGTTCGGTCTATGCCTTTTTTGAGTTCATCAATACGGTTTTGGTTGATATCAAAACCTACTACCAAAAACTTCTTGGCAAATTCTACGGCCAATGGCAATCCCACGTAGCCCAATCCTACAACTGTTATTTTCTTATCTGTGATCATCTTACTGATATATCGATTTTATAATGTGCTGCAAATCTAAATAAAAACTATAATCCATCACATATTTTTTGTTGATCTGCACTTTATCTGGCCATATAATCGTTCTATTGTACATTTCTGGGTTGTCTTGTTGTGATAAAATTAAGTCTTCGTTTTTGTACTTTAGCGTGGCCGGACCTGTAATGCCTGGTTTTACCAGAAGAATTACCCGATCTTCGCCTTGCAGAACATCGGCAAAACCTTGAACATCAGGTCTTGGCCCCACAAAACTCATTTGTCCAAAAAGAACATTGAAGAGCTGTGGAAGTTCGTCAAACTTGTGTTTTCTCAAAAAAGCACCAAAACGGGTGGCACTCAAATGCAACGATCCCAGATGATGGGGTTCTTTTTTGAGTGTCCTTATTTTGAGTATCCTGAATAGTTTGCCGTGCTGCCCTACCCGAATTTGTGCAAACAATCCAAACTGTTTGGTATCAAACGTAGAAAGCAGAACCAATATTAGGATAGGAACGATAAGAATGGGAAGCAATAATATTGCCAACAACAGATCAAAACTCCGTTTCAATAACAACTGTGATGAAGTGATCAATATGTAGTTTGTTATTTGATTTTCAATAATTTTTTAATCCTTTTCCACAGTGAGCGCCTGCCGTTTCCTTCGTGGTAGGCATTTCCATAAACGCCATAGCCGTAGCCATAACCGTAGCCATAGCCATAACCGTAGCCATAGTTATGATTGGTTTTGTGCTTGTAGAAGTTGAGCACATAACTGATGTTCTTAACCTCTCCGGTGCGATACTTTGCGTTGATGAGCGACAGCATACCTTTCTTGGTATAATCCAGACGGATCATAAAAAGTGTCGCATCTGCATATTGAACGAGTTCCAATGCATCGGTAACCAAACCGAGCGGCGGGGTATCGAGCACGATCATATCATAAGTCTTTCGCAGCTCTACCATCAATTCTTTTAATTGATCGGACATTAAAAGTTCCGAGGGGTTGGGCGGTACAGGGCCAGAAGGAACCACATCGAGATTCTCTATAAAGGTGCGGCTCAATACATCTTCAAAACTGCTTTCGCCAATAAGATAATTGACCATACCTTTTTCATTGGTAATCAAAAAGTCGTCAAAGATTTTTGGTTTTCTCAAGTCCAGTCCCAACAGGATGGTCTTTTTTCCCGAAAGCGCATAAACTGTCGCAATATTTATGGAGGTGAACGTCTTGCCCTCACCACTTACAGAAGATGTGATCAGAAGTGTCCTGCCCTTATTGTCATCTCCAAGTTTTTTATATATAAACTGGAGGCTCGACCTTATGGACCTAAACGATTCGGCTACGGCAGATTTTGGTTTCTCATAAACCACGAGGTTGTTTTTGTAATTGTATTTTCCAATTAAGCCCAAAATTGGAATATTCGACAACCGCTCTATTTCATCAGATCCATGGATGGTATTGTCCAATAGGAATATCAAAAAAATCAGGAACATCGGGATGAAGAATCCCATCATCAATCCCATCATGTAGTTCAGGCTTTTATTGGGACCAATAAGTCCTCCGCCAATATCTTTTGCTTCATCAATGGTCGTGATGTCAGACACGTTTGCCGCTTTGACTATGGCCGCCTCTCCGCGCTTGGCCAAATAGATGTTGTATGCCTCTTGGCTAAGGTCCATCTTGCGCTGTATCTTCAAAAATTCTTGTTGGTCTTCCGGAAGCTTGCCCAGTTCTGCTTCGAGCTTTGCTATACTTGAATTGATGGTATTAAGGTTTGAACTGATGGTGTACTTGGTGGTATTAATGGTTTCCAACAATACATTTTTTTCGGCATCGATCTGGCGGTCGATGTCTTTAAAAATTACATTCCCCTCCTGCACGGTATATTCCTTGCTCTGACGCTCAATGGCAAGAGCCGTTATTTTAGCCACACTTGCTAGGATGTTGTTCTCGGTAATGCCCACAGAGGTAGGTGCCGCAATCTTGGTATAATCGGTTTTGGTACGGAGATAGGTCTCGAGCGAATTGAGGTAATTGAGTTTTGAACGCTCTTCCTCTTTTTGGAAATCAAAACTTTTGAGTTTTTCGGCCAAAAGATTCATCTCTGCACTAATATCAAAAAGCTTGTTTTCCTCTCGGAACTTGTTCATCTCTTTGGTAACTTCCTTTAGATTGTCATTTACCGCAGCCAAACTACTGTCAATAAACTTAATGGTATTGGTTGCATAAAGATTTTTGCGTTCCAACTCTGTCTTGCTCAAGATGGCCGACGTAGTGTTAAGATAATCCACAATCTTTGATTTGTTGCTTCCTGCAAGGCTCAACTGTAGTATTGAGGACGCATTAGAAGAATACGGTTCAATTGAAACGCCTCTTTGATAATCGTTGACCACTTTATCATAATTTATGAACCGGAAGAAAAACTGGCCTCCTTTTGTGATGGCATGTCCTTCTCTCGGGCTGATGGTTCCGTTAAAAAACGGAAGGTTTATGGTCTCCCCAAAACGAAATGTCTTTGAAAAGGTTTTACCTGGCGCCCGAATCGGGAATTTTTCTTTATCGGAATAACGCTGGACAACATAGTTTTCTCCTTTAAATTCTGCACTGATCTCGAATGTTTCGCTATCGACAAACCCAATACCTATGGGCACATTAAGTATTTGAGGCTTTGTATTGTCCAAAGCAATGACAAATGGGGCATTGGTATGGATATCTTCCAACCTATACTTTCCTTCTTTGAGGTATTCAATATAATACTTTAGAGAATCTACAACAAGTTCGTTATGTGTACGGGTCTTTATCGTGGTCATCACCTTGCCCACTTTGCCAGACACACCGCCCCAGTTAAAAGAAATACTCGTATTGGAAGTAAAAAAAGGGTTTTGGTCACTCTCAACGGAAATGAGCGAACTCAACTTGTATATATTCTGCTTCCTGACGTTGATCAAATATGCAATGATCAATGCAAAGCCAATGCAGACCAGAACAAACTTCCACAAGTTGAGGACCTTGAACAGATAGCCCCTGAAATCGAACGTCGATCCTCTTGGTTCGGATAATTGGTCTAAATCTTGTGGCTCAAATTCTGACATGTAAGTAACTGTTTATAAACGACTTATCAACAAAACCGTAGTTGCAACCAGCGAAAAAACACTAACAATGGTAGTAAGTGTTTCCTTGCCGGTCGTTCCGGTGCCCCACGTTTTCTGTTTTAAAGGCTTTACGTAAATCATATCGTTGGGCTGAATGTAATAATACGGTGAATTCATAACATTGGCATCGGTCAAATCCAAATGGTAAATTTGCTGACCTTGCGGAAATTGGCGGATGACCATAACATCTTTCTTGTCTCCGGTTATGGGAATATCACCTGCATTGGCAACGGCTTCATAGATATTTACCCTGTCTTGAAAAAGTACTTGGCTTCCGGTCCGGGTTATTTCGCCAACTGTGGTGTATCGCAGCCCTGCAAGTTTTACGGTCACAAAAATATTGGCCGTTTCTTTAAACTGGTCCTTGAGCAATTTGTCCTTTATGGTGGTTTCAACCTCTTCTGCAGTATATCCAAGGACATTGATAAAACCCAATTGCGGGATACGTATATTACCGTGATGATCAACAGTAAAACCATCAAAATAAGCACGCTCTGCTGCACTGGCATTGAGCGTAGCATCGCCAATTGGGTTAAAAATGACGGCGCTTTCCTGGTCCATCACTTTAATCCGGACATTCAGGATATCGTTTACCTGTATTCTGTATGGCTTCTGCTTCTCGACCATCAACTGTAACGAATCGTTGGGATTCCCTTTATCCTGAAGATAAACAATATCTTTATGTGGAATACATGAGGTCAACAACACCGTAACCAGCACCATGACTACCAACGAAACTTTACCCATATCAAGAAATCTTGTTGAGCCACAAATATAAGGTATCACTGACAATATCAAAATTTATACGACCTTTTTTAAACCTCCCCAATAATTATCCCATATTTGCCCATCAGCCATCAACCAAAAAATCACTTTCTTTGCAAAAAAAATGCCGTGAATTACCTGACCGTCGAAAACATTTCCAAATCTTATGGCGAGTTGCTGCTCTTTCAAGATTTGTCTTTCAGTATCCATAAAGACGATAAAATTGCTTTTGTGGCCAAAAACGGCAGTGGAAAAACCTCAATCCTGAACATACTTTCAGGAACCGATACACCTGACAATGGCCAAGTTGTCTTCAGGAACGGATTGAGGGTATCTTTTTTGTCTCAATCGCCCGTTTTTGAAGAAGAATTGACCATTGAAGAAACCATTTTTAATTCGGATCTTCCCATTCTGAAAATTATCGACAATTACGAAAAAGCCCTGTTGCGCCCCGATGACGAGGACGCCTACCAAAAGGCGTTTGAGCAAATGGACAGCCACAATGCATGGGAATTTGAACTGCAATTCAAACAGATTTTGTTCCAATTGAAACTCGAAAATCTGGATCAAAAACTAAAAACCATGTCCGGAGGCCAAAAGAAACGCTTGGCACTTGCCAAAGCACTTATCAACAACCCCGATCTTCTCATTCTGGACGAACCGACCAACCATTTGGATCTCGAAATGATAGAATGGCTCGAGAACTATTTTGCCAAGGCACAGCTCACCCTTTTCATGGTAACGCACGACAGGTATTTTCTGGAACGGGTATGCAACGAAATCATAGAGCTCGACCAAGGGAAACTCTATACCTACAAAGGCAACTACTCCTATTACCTCGAAAACAAAGGAGCCCGGATAGCCAATGAAAATGTTGAACTCGGCAAGGCCAAGCAACTCTACAAGAAAGAACTAGAATGGATGCGCCGGCAACCAAAGGCAAGGACCACAAAATCCAAATCAAGAATCGACGATTTCCATCAAATCAAGGAAAAGGCACACCAGCGCCGCAAGGATCATCAAATACAACTGGAACTCAACATGGAACGTTTGGGAAGCAAAATCGTGGAGTTTCACAACGTTTCAAAATCTTTTGGCGAAAAATCGGTTCTCAAAAAATTCGACTATGTATTCAAAAAAGGTGAACGTATCGGAATCATTGGCAAGAACGGAACCGGAAAATCGACATTCCTCAATCTGCTCACAAACAACCTATCGCCAGATTCGGGAAAGATCGTTATAGGCGACACAGTAAAATTCGGATATTACACACAGGCGGGCATTGCCATAAAACCCGGGCAAAAGGTCATTGAAACCATCAAAGAATTTGGTGAACACATCCCGCTGACCAAAGGAAGGCAAATCAGTGCGGGGCAATTATTGGAACGCTTTCTATTTGACCGAAAAAAACAATACGATTATGTCGAAAAATTGAGCGGAGGCGAACAAAAACGCCTGTACCTGTGCACCATCCTGATACAAAACCCAAATTTTTTGATACTCGATGAACCGACAAACGACCTCGATATCGTGACTCTAAATGTCCTTGAAGAATTCTTGCTCGACTTTCCGGGCTGCCTTTTGGTCGTATCGCACGACCGCTATTTTATGGACAAAATAGTTGATCACCTTTTTGTTTTTAAAGGCAATGGCTCCATTGAGGATTTTCCTGGAAATTATACCGACTATCGAGAATATGAAGCTTCCGCGCCGCCGGTCGAGACCTCAAAAAACCAATCTGCAGGAACGGAAAGCCAAAAACAGAACCAGGCAAACAAACTTTCGTTCAACGAACAAAAAGAGCTCAAAAACCTAGAAAGCAAGATAAAATCGCTCGAAACGGACAAAAAACTCTTGGAACAAAAATTTGGGGACACTTCGCTTTCAACTGAAAAAATCAACGCCCTATCAGAGCAGTTACAGAACATCATGGACGAAATCGAAGCAAAAGAGCTCCGCTGGATCGAACTGTCAGAGAAACTGGAATCTTAATGAATGACCCTCCAATGTATCAAATCATTGAATATCTTAAATTTTTATGGCTCTCCAAAAACCACCACGGTGTTCATTCTCCTTTTGTATTCCAACTTGTGACAAAATGTTTTTATGACAGAACAAAATATCCCGATTACCACAATCTGAAACAGTACAGGGCTTCCCTTTTGAATGACAAAAGCACGATTGAGATTTCGGATTTTGGTTCGGGCTCTCGTGTGTTCACTTCAAACAAAAGGCGTGTTCGCCAAATTGCCAAAACTTCGGGAACTCCCTTAAAAAGAGCCAAATTGTTATATAGGATGGTTAATTATCTCAATGTCGAATCCATTCTCGAACTTGGTTCATCCCTTGGTATTGGCTCCTATTCCATGGCTTTGGCGGCGCGTCAAGCAAACATAATCAGCGTTGAAGGCTGTCCCGAAATATCACGTTTTGCCTCCGATAATCTAAAACGGCACAACATTGACAACGTAAATTTGATCAATGGAATATTCTTGGAGGTACTGCCAACACTTTCACATAACAAATGGGATTTAGTGTTTATCGACGGCCACCATCACAAGGATGCAACACTTTCATATTTTAACCAGCTTTTACCGTCGGCACATAACGATTCGGTATTTATTTTTGATGATATCCATTGGTCAAAAGGCATGTCCGAAGCTTGGGAAACCATCAAAAACCACCACGAAGTAACAGTTTCTATCGATACGTTTTATTGGGGATTTGTGTTTTTCAGAAAAGAACAGGCCAAAGAGCATTTTACCATTAGACTTAAAATGCTGTAATTCAATACAGATTGCTTAAAAAACAAAAAGCTTGAACAACCAATTGCCATTCCAAAATTTATTTGTACCTTTGCGGCTCGAAATCTGAAATGAAAATTTTGGACTAAATTCCTCAAGGTGAGGGCGTGTTACTGGAGGTTTAGGGTTTAAGTAAGTCGATTCGCTTCTGTTGTAACACTAGAAAACACAATCGAATACTTAATTCATAAGAAATGAACACTTTCCAAGATTTGGGTCTTAACGAAGACCTGTTGAACGCCATCAATGATTTGGGCTTTGTAACGCCCAGCGAAGTACAACAAAAAGCAATTCCCGTATTACTCGAACAGGACAGCGACCTTGTCGCCCTGGCACAGACCGGTACCGGAAAAACCGCAGCTTTTGGTTTTCCGATGCTGCAAAAAATTGACATAGACAGCCGCACAACACAAGGCTTGGTACTTTCTCCTACCAGAGAACTTTGTCTCCAGATTACCAACGAACTAAAACAGTACGGCAAATACTGCAATGGCCTTAATGTTGTTGCCATTTACGGCGGCGCCAGCATCACAGAACAGGCAAAACAAATAAAGCGAGGTGCGCAGATAGTTGTAGCCACACCGGGCAGAATGAAAGACATGATCAGCCGTAACCTTGTGGACATTTCCAAGATAGAATTTGCCGTTCTCGATGAAGCTGACGAAATGCTCAATATGGGCTTTTATGAAGACATCACTGACATTCTTTCTTATACGCCGGAAGAAAAAAGCACTTGGCTATTTTCGGCTACCATGCCAAGAGAAGTAGCTGCCATTGCCAAAAAATTCATGGAAAATCCCATCGAGATTACGGTGGGAAACAAAAACGAAAGCACCAAGCAAGTATCCCACGAATACTATTTGGTCAACTCTCGTGACCGATACTCCGCACTGAAACGACTGGCAGACGCCAATCCTGATATTTTCTCGGTAATATTTTGCAGGACCAAGCGAGATACCCAAAAAGTAGCAGAACAATTAATCGAAGACGGATACAGCGCCGGGGCACTTCATGGCGATTTGAGCCAAAACCAACGCGATATGGTGATGAACGCTTTCCGCAAAAACCAGATCCAGATGCTCGTTGCTACCGATGTTGCCGCACGAGGTATTGACGTAGAAGACATTACCCATGTAATCAACTACCAATTGCCAGATGAAATTGAGACCTACACACACCGTTCCGGAAGAACAGGTCGTGCTGGAAAAACAGGCGTTTCTATGGTGATTATCTCAAAAAGCGAATTGCGCAAAATAAAGGCCATCGAAAAAATCATAAAAAATGAATTTATAAAAAAGGACATCCCCGACGGCATGGAAATATGCGAAGTACAATTGATGTCGCTTGCCAACAAAGTCAACAACACCGAGATCAATCCCGAAATCGATAAATACCTCAAGAGCATCAACGAACTTTTTGAGACTGATACAAAAGAAGAACTTATCAAGAAATTTTTCTCGGTAGAGTTCAGCCGTTTTTACAATTATTACAAAAAAGCCCAAAACCTAAATGTTTCCGGAGGTGACGATAGAGGCGAGCGAAATTTTGGATCGAACGACAATTCTACCCGCTATTTCATCAATGTGGGCAGAAAGGACGGTTATGATTGGATGAGTCTCAAAGACTTTTTAAAGGCTGAGCTCGACCTTGGCAGGGATGATGTCTTCAAAGTTGATGTGAAAGACAGCTTCTCTTTCTTCAATACCGAAAAAGAATTGGAGGAAAAAGTGCTATCGTTCTTCCAAGACTTTAAGCATAACGGACGTTTTGTAAATGTAGAGGTTAGTGGTGATGATGGTGGTAACCGTGGTGGACGCCGTGCAAGAAGGCGCGACGATGACAGGCCAAGAGCAGAATACAAATCCGGAAGCAGCAGGGAACGCCGAGGTAGCGACGACCCAAAACCAAGAAGGTCTGAATCGCCAAGAAGATCAGAGGGATCCAGAAGGCCTGAATCACCAAGAAGATCAGCCGAACCAAGAAGATCAGCCGAGCCAAGAAGGTCAGCCGAGCCAAGAAAGTCAACAGAAGCAAGTGCAACTTCTTCTCAAGAAAACAGACCTCTCAACCGCAAGGAAAGACGCGCCATGGGCGATTACAAACCCGTAGGTCCGAGCTTTACCCCGCCAAAACGATCTCGTCGCAAATAAGACAAACGGTACAATCCGTTAATTTTAAGTCAAAATTATACGTTTTAAAATGTTTTTCCATTTTGATTGTTATTTTTATGGCTAATTTTATCGTATGAAACACCCGCTCCTGCTTCTGATGCTTTTTATGGCGACTTCACTATGCTTTTCGCAAGAGGCATCGACCATAAAAGGGGTCATTGTCAGTACTACGACCACACAGCCATTGGAAAATGTCAACATAGTCAATCTCAACTTGGTAAAAGGGACATCTTCTGACGAAAAGGGGTTTTTTGAAATCCCTGCGAAGATCAACGACACCTTGCACTTTTCATATTTGGGATATAAATCCATAAAGGTACGTGTTACCAACGATTGGATGAAGTTTGGCAATGTAAAGATTGAAATGACGGAGCTTGCCCTTGCACTCGAAGAAGTTGTCGTGAGGCAACTAAAACTTACAGGCTATCTCGAGGTCGATGTAAAACAAGTGCCTATAAAGACCAATTACCGATACAGTATATCCGGACTTTCGACTACAGGCTATGAAGCGGGCAACAATTCCAGTCGTGGTTTGGGCAAAGCACTCGGCGCCATTTTCAACCCTGCCGATTTGCTGCACAGTATTTTTGGCAAAAAACCAAAAGAATTGCGCAAATTGCGGCAAATGAAGAAAGATGATGAAATTCGAAACCTCCTGGCATCGCGCTTTGATAGGGAAATGTTAATGGTGTTGCTCGAAGTGGACCGAGTGGATTTGGACGAGATTGTTAGCCAATGCAATTATTCAAAAGATTTTATAGAAACGGCCAATGACCTACAGATCCTTGACGCCATCAGTGAGTGTTATGAAGAATACAAGGTCCTTAACAGAAACCGATAAATTGCCTTATCCATTGCTTTCATAATATCTCCGGATAATGTCTTCATGGCTTTTAATGGATTTTTTGGCCCAATCCAACCGTTTTAGGAGCAGTTCGTCTTCTGTCAATTGCCATCGAACACCGGACGCTTTCAGTTTGGCGACTGCAGATTGCAAGATAATGGCCGCAGATACGGATATGTTCAGGCTTTCGGTAAAGCCAACCATCGGGATTTTCAAATAACTGTCTGCAGATTCCAAGACTTCATCAGAAAGGCCTTGCTTTTCTCTTCCAAAGAAAAAACAAGATTTTTGTGACCCGTCAAAATCATCCAGCAGACAATCGTTATGATGCGGCGTTGCGGCCACAATCCGATAGCCATTTTTCCTCAAATCTTTGATACAGTCCGTAACAGAATGGTATCGGTTTAAGTCCACCCACTTTTGTGCACCCATGGCAATCTCACGGTCAATGCGCTTTGCGTTGCGCTCTTCTATGATGTTAACTTCTTGTATCCCAAACACATCGCATGACCTTATCACGGCGCTCGTATTGTGCAATTGATAGACATCTTCTGTTGCAACGGTAAAATGTTTGGTGCGCTGCGACAGTACATCCATGAACTTTTGCCTACGGGACGGGGTAAGAAAACTTTCCAGATATTCCAAGAGCTTGTAGTCGATCATGTTCCAAAATTAGTAAATTTATGGCATGAAAAAGCATATAGTGGTTCTAACCGGTGCAGGTATAAGTGCCGAAAGTGGAATCAAAACCTTTAGAGATGCCGATGGACTTTGGGAAGGCCACGACGTTATGGAAGTCGCCTCGCCCGAAGGGTTTGCGAAAAATCCAGCATTGGTTTTGGATTTTTACAACCAGCGACGACGGCAATTACATGAAGTTGAGCCCAATTCTGCACATTTTGATTTGGCAACTTTGGAAAAAGATTACAAAGTAACCATCATCACCCAAAATGTTGACAATCTGCACGAACGCGCAGGGAGCAGTAAGGTCATCCATTTGCACGGCGAACTTTTAAAATCACGAAGTGTTGCCGATAAACATACCACATTTGAACAAACCGGCGATATTGTATTGGGCGACGTTTGCCCGAAAGGGTTCCAGTTGCGCCCGCACATTGTTTGGTTTGGCGAAGACGTGCCCATGATAGAAACCGCCATTGATATATGTGGTACTGCCGATATATTGATAATAATTGGCACTTCAATGCAGGTTTATCCCGCAGCAGGATTGATGCATTATGTCCCGGACAGAATACCAGTTTATTATATTGACAAAAATCCCGCAATACAATCGGGGGACAACCTAACTGTTATTGCCGAACTTGCAACAGTGGGCATGAAAAAAATACGTGAATATTTACCTTCATAAATAGCTGAAAAACAAATAGTTTGCAATGGTTTTCAATAAAAACCCGAAGCAAGATTTTTTGGGATTTAGAATTTGAAAATCCAACAGATTACTTCCTCAAGTCCATTTCTTTCAAATTTTCCAACCGGTTTCTTATCAGAAAATCATCAATTGTTTCAAAATGCTCGATGATGCGTTGGTCCTTAAATTCAAACACTTTGTTTGCCAATCCTTGAAGAAAATCCCGGTCGTGGGATACCAAGATCAAAGTGCCGTCAAAATCGATCAAGGCTTCTTTAAGGACGTCTTTCGATTTTAAGTCCAAATGATTGGTAGGCTCATCCAGAATCAACAGATTTACAGGCTCTAACAACAATTTAACCATTGCCAATCGGGTTTTCTCGCCACCCGAAAGCACACTTACTTTCTTTTCTATATCATCGCCTTTGAACATAAATCTTCCGAGGATATTTTTTATTTGCGTACGAATATCCCCTTGCGCAACTTCATCAACCGTTTGGAAAATGGTCAGGTTTTCGTCCAATAGCGAGGCTTGGTTCTGTGCAAAATAGCCAACTTGAACATTATGTCCCAACTGACATTTTCCAGCTACGTCAATTTCGCCCATAATGGCTTTGATCATGGTCGATTTTCCTTCGCCATTCCGACCAACAAAAGCCACTTTTTCGCCACGAGCGATGGACATATTGGCATCCCTGAACACCACTTTATCGCCATACGATTTTGATACATCTTTGACCGTTACGGGAAAATCGCCCGAACGTTGCGCAGGCGGAAAACGCAGCTTCAATGCCGAAGTGTCAATCTCATCTACTTCAATGATTTCGAGTTTTTCAAGCATACGCTCGCGAGAGTTTACCTGATTGGTTTTAGAATATGTTCCTTTAAAACGCTCAATGAACGCTTGCGTTTCGGCAATAAATTTTTGCTGTTCCTGATAGGCTTTCAATTGATGTGCGCGACGGTCTTCGCGTAGTTGCAGATAGTGCGAATAATTGGCTTTATAATCGTAAATACGTCCCATTGTCACTTCGATGGTGCGGTTGGTAATATTGTCGATAAACGCACGGTCGTGGGAGATGACCACAACGGCTTTGGCTTTGTTGACCAAGAAATCCTCTAGCCAAATTACAGATTCGATGTCGATATGGTTGGTGGGCTCATCCAGCAAAATCAAATCGGGTTTTTGCAACAGGATTTTTGCAAGTTCGATACGCATGCGATAACCTCCGCTGAACTCGCTTGTTTTTCGTGTAAAATCGTCGCGTTTAAAACCAAGACCCCGTAAGGCTTTTTCGACTTCGGCGTCATAATTTACTTCTTCAATGGCGTAGAATTTTTCGCCCAGATCCGATACTTTCTGGATGATTTTCATATAATCGTCAGAATCATAATCGGTACGGGTTTCGAGCTGGGAATTGAGACTGTCCATTTCTGCTTTCATATCAAAAATATGCTGAAATGCCTTTGATGCTTCTTCAAAAACGGTGCAGTGGTCTTCGGTCAACAAATGTTGCGGCAGGTAGGCGATGACTGCATCTTTGGGTGCGCGTACATTGCCACGAGTTGGTGTTTGAACGCCGGCAATGATTTTCATCATGGTCGATTTTCCGGCGCCATTTTTTCCCATTAAGGCTATTTTATCATTTTCATTAATGGCAAACGACACCTCGCTGAACAAGGTTTGGCCACCAAATTCCACTGCTAAACTATCAACTGAAATCATATTGGATTTTTAAGCTGCAAAGCTATGAAATTAAGCCACGAATACATGAATGATTTTTCGAATTAATGCTTACTGTTCATTGGGCAATAAATTCTTGGCCTCAATCCATTTGCCCATAAATTTGGTGCTTTGCAAGGTGTGGTGCTGAAGCATCAATCCTGTGAAATTCTGGAGGCGGATGATTTTCAAGTTGTTCACCACTGTAGTAATGTGCATCAAAAAATCTGCGATATACAACTGCTTGTCATAACGGGCATTAAGCACCAAGAAACCGTTTTTGTGCATCCCGTTCCAGAAAATCTTGTCACTATAAAGTTCGATTGTTCTGTGGGCAAACTGCTTGGCAGTGTCCTCAATGAAACCATTGGGTTCAAAATTGCCGAACATACCCTCGGCAGCAATTGAAGTCATCACGCAAGGCGTGCCATTGGCCATAGCGTCTATCAATTTTCCTTTGAGCCCGGCACCAAACCGCAATGGCGCCAAGCACAATCGGGCGTTACTCAATACTTCATCAGCATCATCCGCAAAACCTTTGACCAAAAAGCCTTCTTTTTCGTCGTGCAACTGTTTTATTTTTTCCGTGGGGTAGGCTCCATAGACATGAAGCTCCACTTTGGGCAGTTTTTTGTGGACCAAAGGCCAAATTTCCTCTTTAAGATACATAATTGCATCATGGTTTGGTGCGTGCAAAAAATTTCCGATAGTAACAATATGTTCCCGATCCTTGAATTTTGGGAGTTTTTTGGCAGATTCGTATGAAATACTCTCGACTAAAAAAGGCAAATAATACAACAAGTGCTCACTGACCTTGAATTGGTATTTGAGGATGTTCATTTCCGCTTCGGATATCACAAGTGTCAGGTCGCAACGGTATATGCTCGCTACTTCACGCTTTGAGGTATCATTGAAAAGATAATTGACATCAAATGGGTTGCCGTCCTTTAGCGCCAGTTCCCTACCCTTTCTCAAGCCGTGGAGGTCTTCGGTGTCAAGAATTCTCATGGCTTCCGGGCAATGCTCCGCAACCTTCCAACCAAACTGTTCTTCTACCATAAACCTATCGAACAGGACGATGTTTGGACACAGATTTTTTATAAACTCATCAAAACCGGTGTCATTGAGCTTGATGGAAACCGTCTTGACACCAATACTTCTCAAGTCGAAGGTCCTGTCTTGCATCGCTGCGGTACTGGCAAAGGTAATGTCATATCCTTGGGACTGAAATGTGAGCACCAATTGCAGCATTCTACTGCCCGCCGCCGAACTTTTGGGCTCGGGCCATACAAAACCGATAATAAGGAGTTTATTTGCCACTAAATGGTAATTGTTTTTTGATTTAGTACAGAAAAATTCACGCACCAAAGGTTATTTCGCAATTTGGTCATTAAGTTCGTTTGTTATTATCTTTAAAAACTCAAAGTCTTTAAAACAGGAAGACGACTTAACAACCGGCAAAAAAGGACATTTTTGCCGTGTGATAAAAATAGTAAAACTTTTGACTGCCGAAACACTATATGATAATTTAAATTATGTTTCCCATTCACTGGAAAATAGGCGCAATTATGCCAATCTAATCATCGCTGCCCCTCAATTAATACCCAAATTATTGGAGATTTTATTTATGGTCGATGACAAAACATCGTGCCGGGCAGCATGGGTTTTGGAATTTATGTGCCATGACCATTTAGATTTATTGGCGCAGCATTTGGGTACTTTTACGGAAAACATCCATAAAGTACATCTTGACCCGGCGGTGCGACCGGTCGCAAAAATTTGCGAACTGTTGGCAACGGCCTATTATTCAAAGGAAAGCAATACGATCAAAGCAGAACTGACCCGCAAGCGCCAAGAACGCATTATTGAAACTTGTTTTGACTGGATGATAAACGACGAAAAGATTGCGCCCAAAGCCTATTCTATGAATACCTTATATTTGTTCGGGCAGGATTTTGATTGGATCCGTCCGGAATTGGCACAAATTCTGGAACGGGATTTTCAGATGCAAAGTTCTGGGTTCAAGGCCAGGGCGAGGCATATTTTGAAGAAAATCAAGTCTTGACCAACTCAACCCCGGGTTGGATTTGCACTGTTTTTTATATTGGTGCATGAATTGCTACATGTTTGGAATTTTCAATGTCGCAATGCAATTTTACATTCAATTGCCCTTTTTCTATTATTTCGCAATACTCACTTTCTTTGCTATCTTTGCAACTTTCAAAACAACAGCAACAATGTCACCATCCTCACTCCACGCCATTTCTCCTATCGATGGCCGCTATCGCAACAAAGTCAGCGAACTGGCATCATATTTTTCTGAAGAAGCACTCATAAGATATAGGGTCATGGTAGAGATTGAGTATTTTATAGAACTCTGCAAACATCCACTGCCTCAACTTTCGGAATTTGATGTTTCACTATTTGACCAGTTAAAAGCCATTTATCTCGGGTTTTCTACCGAGGATGCCCTAAAAATAAAGGACATTGAAAACACTACCAACCACGACGTCAAGGCAGTAGAATATTTTATAAAAGAAAAGTTTGATGCACTTGGTATTTCAAAATACAAAGAGTTCATCCATTTTGGGCTGACCTCACAGGATATTAACAATACGGCCATCCCGTTGAGCATACAAGAAGGCGTCAAGGATATTTATTTTACCGAATTTGTTCTGGTTCTCAACTACCTGACCCAGCTTTCTGTAGATTGGGCCAAAGTGCCGATGCTTGCGCGAACACACGGGCAACCAGCTTCCCCTACCCGATTGGGGAAAGAAATCGAGGTCTTCGTCACGCGCCTCCAAGAACAGTTTGCGCTACTGAAAGACATTCCCATTGCGGCGAAGTTTGGCGGTGCCACCGGCAACTTCAATGCGCACAAAGTAGCCTATCCTGACATCGACTGGAAAGCTTTCGGAACTAATTTTGTGGAAAATAACCTCGGATTGAAACATTCGTTCCCAACAACACAAATAGAACATTACGACCACTTGGCGGCTCTGTTTGATGCCATGAAACGCATCAACACTATTATCATAGACCTGAACAGGGATCTCTGGACATACGTGTCCATGGACTATTTTAAACAAAAAATAAACCCTGGTGAGGTAGGAAGTTCCGCCATGCCGCACAAAGTAAACCCCATCGATTTTGAAAACAGTGAGGGCAATCTGGGCATTGCCAATGCACTCTTTGAACATCTTTCGTCAAAATTGCCCATTTCCAGATTGCAGCGCGATTTGACCGACAGTACCGTGCTACGAAACGTTGGCGTTCCATTGGCACACACCATTATCGGTTTTAAATCTACGCTGAAAGGACTGACCAAATTATTGCTCAACGAAACAAAATTTGCCGAGGATCTTGAGAACAATTGGGCCGTGGTAGCAGAAGCCATCCAAACGGTTTTGCGACGGGAGGGCTATCCAAATCCTTACGAAGCACTCAAAGGGCTGACACGCACCAATGAAAAAATCACCCAAAAATCTATTTCCGATTTTATTATGACCCTCAACGTTTCAGATGTGGTCAAGGCAGAACTGAAACAAATTTCACCAAGCAACTACACTGGTATATGAAGTTTGGATTGGACGACAAGGACGTATTGATGCAATGGCTCGCAGGCTTGGTCACTTTTCTTTTTCTGGTGGGTGGCGTCTTTGACATTCTGGATCTGGCCATTGTAAAATTGGTCCTGTTTTCCGGTTTTCTGTTCTTGGCAATCAATATCTATCTTTACCTGTTCAAGGATGAAAACAAAAAATCACCCGACGATGACATCGAGTGATTTTTTGAATATTTTAAAGAAACTTATTATTTAAAAAAATCAACGAATTGGCCCATTTTGGCCTGGTCAATATTGTTCATATCGACCAAAGAAGACAGCTTCATCAATTTGCCCGGATCCATATCTTTGCCCAAAATCCTTACCACCGCAAATCCCATATCGTTTGAGTTGCCAAACAGGATAAACTCGTCTATATCATCATCATCACCCAAATATTTGACCACGAACTTGCCATTATCCTCATAATTGCCACGCATTAGTTCCTGGTATTGATTTCCGTCGAGTATCGCTTTTATCTTTGATAGTTCTGTACGGTACTCATTTTGGTTGGTACTATCTATCTTATATGCCAACATATTGAGCTTATTTACAGATTCGTAAGCTGCTTTTTGGTCATCGGTCAGTGTGGCTTTATCAATATTGAGCATTTTGACCGGTACGTCCATAGAAAGGAAATTAGGCCTTTGCTCGTTGTCCACGAAGTATGTTTGCAGTGACGGTCCCTGATTGCAGCTGCAAAGTGCCACAAGCAGGGATACCAATACCACAATGTATTTTGTCATTGTTGCCATAGCCCGATTACTTTTTTCCTTTTCCGGCCTTTTTGAGCTGGTCGCCACCTGGCACGTTCATCTTTTCGGTCATTTTTGAGATTTGCCTCAAATCGATATCGCCGGTAAGGGACAGAACGACGGTTTCCATTTCACGGTTTTTACCGTTGATAGTGATGTTTTGGTCTTTGGAAATTTCCTTGAGGCCGTTGACCAACATCAGCAATTCTTTGACGTGGTTTTCGTCTTTACCTTGTTTGACGTAGAACTTAACGGTCTGGTTGCCATCCTTAATACGCATTAACTCTTCAAGGTTTGCGGTTCCGAGGTATTTGGTAACGGAAGCATTGATATCTGCAGATGTTTTTTCATTACCAGTGGTAAAAACCTTAAGTCCGGTGATTTTCTTTGCCATATCCAAAAAGGCTTGGTCTTCCGGGTCTTCGAGATTGATGTTGATGCCTGCAAGCATCTTGAACATTTTTTGGTTGATGACAACTGACGTTACGCCTTCCATATCTTCATATTTGTCAAAAAGGCTCTGTCCAAAAGTCACGATTGGCGCGAGTGCGATTGCTAAAACTAATGCTAACTTTTTCATAATTTCTGTTTGTTTTTGATTGTGATTAATAATTAATTTTTGGGTTGTTTCAATATTTTATTGGTTGCTTTTGAAAACTCATTGATATACTTTGCTTTTTCCATGCCTTTGTCAAGATGGTTGCCAACCATATTGAGGGCAGTAACATTGGAAGCACTTTGGTTGAATTTTGTCGATAACAACCCGAGGGCTTCGCGTGTTTGGTAATATACCAATTGTTCTTCGGCTGTGAGGCTGTCAAGCGTTTTGGGACCGGGATTTCCAAATTGGAAAAAGATGCCAAACATGATGGCCACTACGGCCGCCGCTCCTATCCATTGATATACATAGCTGCGTTTTGGAACTTGGGCCGGCAAAGCTTTGGTAAAAGTTTCTTGTTTGGCATTTGTAAAATAGCCAAACATAGCCCTATAAGGTTCGAGGTGTTGCGCAAAACCGTCACGATGGTTATCGGGATTGGTGAAATAATCGCGCAACTGTTGCTCTTCTTGGGTACTGGTCTGGGCATTGTCGTACTTTTCCAGTAGTTGTTCTATCTCATGCGGTACCATAATTATGCATTTCTGTTAATTGTTTTCTTAATGTTTTTCGTGCTCTTGATAAAGTTACTCGTATTGCTGTTTCGTTCATAGTGAGCATTTCTGCTATTTCTTCAAATTCATACTGTTCAACATCTCGCAACTGCACTATTATTTTCTGTTGTTCGGGCAGTTGTTCTATCATTTTGGAAATCAATGCAACACTATCGTTTAACTCGGCCTGTTTTTGCAATGATCTATTACTGTCCTGATAATTACTATGTACTATTTTCAAATTCTGTGCCTGTTTTGACTTCAACCTGTCCAGGCTGTAATTTTTGGTCATTGTCATCGCAAAGGCCTCTATGTTGTTATAATTGGCTATTTGCTGTTTGTTGTTCCATAATTTCAACAACACCTCTTGGGTGGCGTCTTCGGCCTCTTCGTTTGAGACCAACAAGCGTTTTGCCAAACGAAAGACCTTATCTTTAAAAGGCATTACCATTTTTACAAAATCTGCTTGTGTCATTGGTTTTTTAGTTCTTTTCGGGCCAGTTATTCCCGTTTTTATGATTACGACGAAATACATTTATTTTTGTTACATTTAGTGCAACATAAGGATTTATGGCTCCATAAAAATATACATCAATATACCTAAACCAAATCGATATGAAACGTAAATTTTTAATAATAGCGTTATCCATAAGTCTAACAAGCTGTTTTGAAGATGCCGATGATAATGCTATCGACCCCATCAATATTAAGGATTTTGTATGGAAAGGGCTCAATGCCATCTATCTTTACAAAGATCAAATTCCAAATTTGGCCGATAACCGATTTGCCTCGGAACAGGAATACACATCGTTCCTCAATGGCTATACTTCGCCCGAAACACTTTTTGAAAGTTTGATGTACCAACGCCAAACCGTGGATCGCTTTAGTCTCATTCACAACAACTATATTGCACTTGAACAGCAATTGACAGGTACCACCGTTACAGATGGCTTACGCTACTATGCCTTTGCTCCACCCAACAACCCATCAAACCGTGTACTGGTCATACGACAAGTGCTCAAAGGCAGCAATGCCGACAACCTTGGACTGCAACGGGGACAATTCATTACCCAAATAGACGGTACCACCATCACTGCAAGCAACGTGAACGCATTGCTGGAAGGCAACAGCCACACACTGCACTTTGCGGATTATAATGACAGTGGTACGCCCCAATTTGACGATGACACCTTTATTCCAAACGGAATCACCGTTACGGTTAACAAAGCGGCATTTACCCAAAACCCGGTACAACAAACTGAAATCTTCGATGTGGATGGCGAAAAAGTAGGCTACATGCTCTACAATGCTTTTAACCCAGATTTTGAAGTGCATCTGAACAATGCCTTTGCACAGTTCCAGAGTAACAACATCCAGCATTTGGTGATCGATCTGCGGTATAATGGTGGTGGCTCTATCAATACCGCACGATTGTTGGGAAGTATGGTCACCGGGCAATTCAACGGTCAGGTTTTTTCAAAACTTGTATATAACAGTGACCTGCAAGAACTTAACACTAACTATGTATTTCTGGACAACTTTGGCGGCAACACCATTAACAGCCTCAACCTGAACAAAGTTTATGTATTGACAACTTCGGGCTCTGCATCGGCAAGTGAATTAATAATCAATAGCTTAAGTGCTTATATCGATGTAGTACAGGTAGGCGATGTGACCACAGGAAAAACGCAAGCTTCAATCCTAATCTATGATTCACCGGATTTTAGCGCAAACAACAGAAACCCAAGCCACACTTATGTAATGTTACCGTTGATTGCCAATTCGGTAAACGTTAACGGCCAACCGGTACCATCAACAGGGTTGGTTCCTGATATTTCTCTTACGGAAAGTGTTGTAAACCTTGGCCATTTTGGTAATCCGGACGAGCCGTTACTAGCGGCGGCCCTGGCAGACATTCGAGGTGAGGGCAGGCTTTCGGCATCAGGCACCACTTCGATATTCCAAGTAAAAACCGAAACAAATGTGGACCGCTTTGAGAAAGTAATGTATCTTGACAAACACAACTTTCAATGACAGGATTGTCATAAAATGTAAGTCCTTCAACGATGAGTACCTGCATGGCCATGCAGTCGATTCTGTTTTTGAAACAATGACGATATATGACGACAAAAAACGGAACACCAGAGCTTTCGACTTCGATGTCCCGTTAAGTTTTAATGTTTTTTATACTTAATTGAAATACACTTTTGATGCGCCTTGACCAACTTCAAAAGTTGCAATTTCTGAATTGGTGGCCAAACTATACACATACAGGGTGCTCAACCCTGTAAAACTTGCGTCGCAAACAAACAAACGGTTATCATCAACCGACAATCCATAAGCATATCCTGCCGATAACGTAATGATAGGCGTCGTTGGCAATGACGTTGCGCTATCATTCATCACATACACCGCATTATTGTTTATATAATACAATTTTCCGTCTTCATAAGCCATTAACCCCACATAAGTGCCTTCAAGGCTTATTGAAGAAATTACGGTATTTGTGGTTGTATTTATTTTGGTAATTGCTCCTGGTGTCGAACCAATATAATTCCAATCATCATCATATAATGACGCGCCCTCTGACAATACAACCAATTGACCGGCATCATTTATAAACATTTCATCAGGATTATCGGCAACTTCTATGGTGCTTACGTCATGTGTTGCAATATCGATTACAGAAATGATGTTATTCATTGAGTATGCTCCTTTGTGCGAAACATACACTTTACCGTTTTCTTCCAAAACCTGTTCTGGACCGTTACCAACAGAAATTGTAGTTTCTACCGTATTGGTTGACAAATTTATAACTGCAACAAAATCATCTGTCGGGTCAAATGGGTCGCCCCAATTGCTCACATAACCTTTACCGTCTTCAAAGTCAATATGTCTTGGCATGGACAATCCAGAAGTTATGGTTGCGATTTTTTCAAAAGTATATCTGTTGACAACCGTAATTGTATTGGTGTTATCCACAACAATATAAGCTTTATTTCCTTCAAACCCAATGGATTGCAAATAGTTGCCAAGGTCTTCGCCATTTACGGCAGCATAAATATCTGTTTCAACGGTAGTCAAATCATCAGAAACAAACGCCACCGAGCCTGATAATAACGAGCCTTCACCGCTTACCAAGATTCCGTTTTCATAATCACCCAAAGGTGTACCGCCATTAAAATCATCATCGTCACTACACGATGTTACAAACATTCCTACAGATAAGAATACAGTTAAAAATTTCAATAAATACTTCATAGTTTAAAAATTAAAGTTGATATAAAAATTATAATGAATACCCGGCATATAGCGATTTGCCATACCCTGGTAATTCTCATTAAAAATGTTGCGCACTTGGGTGCCAAGCAAAAGGGTTTTAAAATGGTATTCGATACCAAGATTGTTTATCAAGTAGCCGTCCAACACATATCTGGGGTTGTTGTCCGACAGCAAAAACACTTCGCCCGCAAACATGGTTTGCCAATAGACAGACAGCCTTTTGTAACGATAATTCAACGCACCCGATACCTTATGATATGGCACATAGATAAGTTGCTTATTGGTTGTTTGGTCTTCAGAAACGGTATAGCCATAATTTGCAAAAATCTTGAATTGATGCTGACCAAAAGTTTTTTCGTAACCTGCACGTGTTTCCACGCCATAGGTTACCACTTCTTTGGTATTGTCCGGTCGCCATACCGAACCGACGGGAAGCCAGCGAATCATATCGGTAATATCATTGTAAAACCCTATAACGGAAAAGGATAAATTCTCAAATAACAGCGTATTACCTAATTCCAACTGGTAAGATGATTCGGGTTTTAAATCGAGATTGCCGCTTCCTGCCCAATACAAATCGTTGTAGGTTGGAATCCTAAAGTTTCTTGAGCCGTTTATATGCAATGTGTAGTTTGGGGCAAACTTATATTGAAGCCCCAAACTCATCAACACAGGACTTTCATACGTATTGGTAATTTCTTTGCGCAGCGTTGCTTCATACAAAAACTTATCTATTTGATGTTTTAACAATATACTAAAACCGGTAATGGTACGCTCGCTTTCGGCTATGCTCGAGCCTTCGCCAATGGTATGGTTGATGTCGGCGACAGCCTCAAGATAAGCATCCTGAAATGGGCGAAAACCCAATTGGTACTTTCCTATCAAGGTCTTTGCTTCGCCATAAGTATATGATTCTCTGTTGATGTTTCCATAATAGCGATAGTTTTCCGTTAAATATGCCACTTTCAGGGTCGATAAAAACCGGTTGTAAATGCCGTTCCATTCCAGCAATTGCCGCGTGTTGAAATCACGGTATTTGGTTTTGGTTTCTGAAGGTAAAATCAACGAAAAATGCCGCTCGCCGTCATAGATATTGCCGTAATAATTCAGGGTATTCTTGCTGTTGATTTTATAGCCGAAACGGGCAGAGATGCCTACATTATAAAACTCGCCATTGCTGTTGCGCCGCTCGCTGTCCACATACTTATAATCGTTATCAGAAAAGGTGTAATTTGCCGAAATATCTGCAATTAACCTTTCATTTGAAAAATGGCTTTTAAAATCCATATCGGCAGTATTAAAGCTACCGTATCGCACCATCACATTGGTATCGAAGTCTTTGTTAAATTCAGTTGTATTGTCAAGATGAATGGTCCCACCAATGGCGCCACTGCCGTAAAGCACGCTTCCGCCACCGCTTCTAACAGATATTTCATTGAAATTTAATGTATTAATGGCATTAAAATCGGTTTGCCCGTTAAACTGCGAATTGATATTGATCCCGTTCCAAACCACTGCCGTTTGCTGTGCCGTTGTACCTCTGAATGCCGGCGAAGACACCATGCCCAAACCGTTCTCCTTGAAATAGATAAGCGAATTGAAATTGAGCAAATCAGTAAGTGATGATTTGCTTTTTTTTATGGTACTGTCATTCAAGACATTTACGTGCTGCGTGTTGGAAAACTGCTTCAAATTGCGGTCTGCCCTAACAATAACTTCGTCAAGTTGTTGCAACGAATCCAACGACGATTGACCGAAAACACCACCACAGATGACCCAAAAAAATAAAACTATTGTTCCTTTATTCATATCAAACAAGCTTTTTACCCGAAAGCTTTTCGTATTAATTATGAATATTGGCAGGTCTCCTGACTTACATTTTGCTGTTTGACCTTCCCATTCCTAACATTTTGGAACAGTGGCATTTGAAGTAACAGCACTCTTTTAAAGAGATACCCGGTCGCGCCGGGCATTTTGTTTACAGTTGCGGGAACAGTTCAAGAATTGACAAATTACGGTTTTAACAATCGTAAATCCGCCTCACTTGATTCCCTTTTAATCCGTTTCATATCAACTATGAAAATAGAACCAAAATCCGGGTGCAAAGTTAAAACAATTTTGTGGGTATTATGGTTGTAAGTTTGAAAAAATAGTTCGCAAAGCCGCAAAGATGCCGAGTTTAAAAAATTCCAATAAAAAAATCCCAAATTCCAAAACAATGCCGTTTTGGAATTTGGGATTTGAAAGTGCAATGCTTTGTGCCTTTGTGAGAGAATCGTATTTTTGAAACATTAAACACTTATATTTTGAAACATCTACTCATCGGATTCGTATTGATAGGCTTTGTAAGCTGCAAGCAATCGCCAAAACCTGTCGAAATCAAAGAACAAACTACCAAAATTTTCACGCACGCACAAGGTTTCAGCATCACAAATGTCGAAAAATACAGCATATTGACCATCAAAAATCCGTGGCCAAAATCTGAAACCACTTATAAATACGCTTTGGTCGACAAAACCATTTTACATGAATTAACACTAAATGTTGATGAATTTGACGGCATTATCCCGATACCAATTGAAAAAATGGTCGTGACCTCAACCACACACATTCCGGCATTGGAGCTTTTGGGGGTTGAGCATACGTTGGTGGGATTTCCCGGAACCGACTATATATCATCGCCCAAAACCCGCCAATTAATTGACAAAGGACATGTACGCGAGCTTGGTAAAAATGAGGGCATCAATACCGAAGTGTTGTTGGAACTGCAACCCGAACTTGTGGTAGGCTTTGGCATAGACGGCAATAACCGCGCGTTCGATCTCATAAAAAAATCAGACATTCCGGTTATATATAATGGCGATTGGGTAGAAACCTCGCCGCTTGCCAAAGCCGAATGGATTAAATTTTTTGGCGCACTTTATAAAAAAGAAGCCCTCGCCGATTCTATCTTTAACACAATTGAAACCAACTATCGAGATGCCAAAAACCTTGCTTTAAAAGTAACTCACCGTCCAACAGTTTTAAGCGGTGCTTTGGAAAAAGATATTTGGTATCTACCAAGCGGCACAAGCCCCGAAGCGCAATTGCTCAATGATGCCAATGCCGATTATTTATGGAAAGATACTGCAAGTGCCGGAAGTCTTGCCCTAAATTTCGAAAGCGTGTTTACCAAAGCCAAAAATGCCGAGCTTTGGATAAGCCCGTCTTACCACAATTCTTTAGAATCGTTGGCAAAAAACAATGCGCACTACACACAATTTGATGCTTATAAAAACAAAACCGTATTTTCGTTTGTCAATACCAAAGGCGCAAAAGGCGGCGTAACCTATTTTGAAGAGGGTTTTGCCCGACCCGATCTGGTACTGAAAGACCTGATAAAAATTTGTCATCCGGAGTTGCTCGAAGACTACCAACCATATTTTTTTAAGGTTTTGGAATAGTTTTAGAGCGCACCCAAACCAACACAACCATGAACAGCACAAGCACATACAAACTTCCGTTTATTGCGTTGAGCATTGTACTGGTGGCATGCTTTTTTGTGAATATCAGTTTTGGTTCGGTGTTTATACCTGTAAAAGCCATTTTTAAAAGTTTGTTTGGGGCGATCGATAACACGTCGTGGCAATATATCGTGCATCATTACAGGTTGCCAAAAGCATTTACCGCAATTTTGGCAGGTTCGGGACTGGGTGTTTCCGGATTGTTGATGCAAACATTGTTCAGAAATCCACTTGCGGGACCTTATGTTTTGGGTATCAGCTCCGGGGCAAGTTTGGGTGTTGCCGTTGTCATTTTGGGTGCAGGAATATCCGGTAGCATATTGTCAACGCTATTAATTTCAAAATGGAGTTTGGTCATTGCGGCCTGTTTGGGAAGTTTTGTGGTGTTGCTGGCGGTTTTGGCTATTTCCAATAAAGTGCGCGATACGATGGCAATTTTGATTATCGGATTGATGTTTGGCAGTATTACGACGGCTGTTGTAGGTATCTTGTCCTACTTTAGTACGGCACAAAAACTACAACAGTACATTTTTTGGGGATTTGGAAGTTTAGGGAATTTGTCGTGGTACGAACTGCTTATTTTCTTCATCGTTTACAGCATTGGAATCATTTTGAGCATTGCATCTATTAAAGCATTGGACACCTTGCTTTTGGGCGAAAATTACGCCCGTAGTTTGGGTTTAAACATTAAAAGAAACAGATTTATAGTCATTCTTGCCACGAGTTTTCTGGCAGGGACCATCACGGCATTTGCCGGACCTATTGCCTTTATCGGGCTGGCAATCCCACATTTGACACGACAGATATTCACGACTTCCAACCATAAAATTTTATTGCCGGCAGTATGTTTGTTGGGTGCCATTGTGATGCTCATTTGTGATACCATTGCCCAACTGCCGGGCAGCGATTACACCTTGCCCATCAATGCCATAACCTCGTTGGTAGGAGCACCGGTAATCATCTGGCTGTTATTGCGTAAACGAAAAATGGTGTTTTAATATGGTAATGATCAAATTATGTAAAAAGTGTACCTAATGACCAAAACAAACAACCATAGCACCCTTAAAACCGAAAATCTATCCATAGGATATGTAGCAAAAAAGCAAAAAAAAGTCATTGCCACCGGCATATCGTTTGAGTTGCAAAAAGGACAGCTTGTGGGCTTGGTAGGCGAAAATGGTATAGGAAAATCGACTTTATTGCGCACACTTACCAAAGTACAGAAACCCTTACAAGGAGATGTGTACATCAATGAAAAAAACATCAATGCCCTAACGCAATTGGAGCTGGCAAAAACATTGAGCCTGGTACTTACCGAACCTGTTGCATCAAAAAACCTATCGGTCTGGGAACTTGTAGCACTTGGCAGACAACCATATACCAATTGGGTAGGTGCACTCACGCCCGAAGACATCAAGCATATCGAAAAAGCAATGGAACTTACCGATATCAAAGACCTCAAAAATAAAAAATGCTACGAGCTGAGCGACGGCCAACTTCAAAAAGTGATGATTGCGCGCGCACTGGCTCAAGATACCGACATTATCATCCTTGACGAACCTACCTCACATCTTGATCTGCACCATAAAGCTTATATTTTAAAATTGCTACAAAAATTAGCCGTAAACACTCAAAAAACGGTACTTTTTTCCTCCCACGAAATAGATTTGGCCATCCAACTGTGCGATAAACTTTTGGTGATGACTCCAGAATCGGTAATTATCGACACACCTTCAGAATTAATTGCAAAAGGTGTTTTTAACCGCTTATTCCCTGAAAATTTGATTGAATTTGACGGAAAAACACATCGGTTTAAAATCAAAAATTAAATATCTTTACCCAAAAGAAATACTATGCCTGAAATTCTTATTTACTTCATTATCATCCTCGTTGGAATTGCTTTAGGCGGTTGGATTGGGTTTACCTTTAGCAATCTCAAATCAAAATCACGCGAAAGTGCTTTGGAAGAACGTGTGCGCCAGGCCACAGAAAACGAACTCAAATCCAAAGAGCGTATCGTTGCAGTTGAAAATGACAAAGAGAAACTACGCAATGAAAAAGAAGTACTGACCATTTCATTAACACAAAAAAATGCCGAATTTGAAAATTTACGCATAAGAAATGCAGAACAAAAAGCCGAAGTAGAGAAACTTCAAGAGAAATTCAGTAAGGAATTTGAAAATCTGGCAAACAAAATTCTGGAAGAAAAATCTGAAAAATTCACGCATCAGAATAAAGAAAACATCAAGTCCATTTTAAATCCGCTGCAAGAAAAAATTCAGGGATTTGAGAAAAAAGTAGAAGACTCTCAAAAGGAAAGCATCAGTATGCATTCGGCATTAAAACAACAATTGACTGACTTGAAAGGCCTGAACCAGCAAATGTCAAAAGAAACCACCAACCTTACGCGTGCGCTCAAAGGCGATACCAAAATGCAGGGCAACTGGGGCGAACTTGTTTTGGAACGTGTAATGGAACGCAGCGGATTGCAACGCGACAGCGAGTATTTTGTACAGCAAAGTTTTACAAATGATGATGGCCGGCGCGTTATGCCCGATGTGATTATCCACCTGCCGGGCAACAAAAAAATGATTATCGATTCCAAAGTATCGCTGGTTGCTTATGAGCGTTACATCAATGAAACAGAAGACAACGAAAAACAAGTACATCTTAAAAACCACCTGACTTCCATACGTGCCAGAGTGAAAGAATTGGGCGAAAAAAATTACCAAACGCTCTATGACGAAAGCCCCGATTTTGTGCTGCTGTTTATCCCGATAGAATCGGCATTTGCCATTGCATCTATGGAATATCCCGCGCTTTATAACGATGCATTTGAAAAAAACATCATCATCGTAACCCCTACCACACTTCTTGCGGTTTTAAAAACCATAGACAGTATGTGGCAAAACGAAAAACAAAAAGCCAATGCCGTTGAAATTGCCACGCAAGCCGGCGCTCTTTATGATTCGTTTGTGAATTTAACCGATGAACTAATTAAGGTTGGAAACCAGATAGGTACCGTTCAAAACAGTTATGAAAGCGCCATGAAAAAACTTACCGGCAAAGGCAATTTGGTCACACGTGTTGAAAAGCTGAAACAATTGGGCGTAAAAGCCAACAAACAAATGAATGACAAGCTATTGAAACGTGCCGAAGATAATAGTGATTAATCTACTTAAAAATGTGAGGGAGTTTAAATTGTTGGGTTAAAAAATTCCAGAATACCAAAGCGTCAAATTTCAAATTTTTATGGTTACCAATTGGAATTTAGGATTTCAATTGCGCAGCAGCATTATTCATCGTGTATTTTCAAGATATATATATTTATCGTTTATTTTTACGATATTTGCATATATCGTTTATTTTTACGATATTTGATAAAATTTTCAACCGATGACAAGTGTAATAACAGGAGATATCATCAAATCGGAAAGGATAAGCGACCCGACACTATGGCTTGACACATTAAAAAGTGCGCTTACTTATTTAACAAAAAATAGCGACAACTGGGAGTTGTTCAGAGGCGACAGCTTTCAAATTGAAATTGCAGACATTACCAATAGTTTTGAAGCCGCCATATACATTAAAGCCGCTTTAAAAAGCCATAAATCTTTGGATGCACGAATGGCTTTAGGTATTGGAAATAAGTCATTTACAGGCAAAAACATTACCGAATCAAATGGTGAAGTCTTTCAATTTTCAGGAGAAACATTAGAGCAATTAAAAAAAGAAAAAGTAACTTTTAAAATTAAAACACCAAACCCAAAACTTGATGAAGAACTCAACCTCTATTTCAAGTTGGCGTTTACCATAATGGACAATTGGACATCCAATGCGGCCGAAATCGTAAAGCTGCACCTTGAAAACCCAAATATGACGCAAGCAGCCCTCGGCAAAACAATTGGCATTACCCAAAATACCGTTAGCGAACGCCAAAAACGCGCCTATTTGAACGAAATAATGGAGCTCAACCTTATGTTTAAGAAAAAAATAAGTACATTTCTGATTTAGTACAGGACAAAACTTCAATTTTGCGAATCCCGAAGCTTTAAACTTTTGTTTCAAAATATTTATGCTCTGAAATTTGATGTTGAATATTATGATATTGGTAAAACTATTTATTGCACACATTCTTGGCGATTTTTTCCTACAGCCGCAAAAATGGGTAGCAGACAAAGAAGCAAAAAAATTAAAATCCATAAAGCTTTACCTCCACATCGGGGTTCATTTGGGCTTGCTTTGGTTGCTCCTTTGGGATGCATCACTATGGCCGTTAATCGTGCTGGTCTGCACACAGCACTTGGTAATAGACACCGTGAAATTGCTGCTCCAAAACGATAAGACCAAACGAATCTGGTTTTTTACAGACCAAACATTGCACATCATCTCCATTGCGGCGACTTACCTACTCTACTTTGGCGAAACCATTGATTTCCAAAGTATTTTTTCACAAAACAACCTATTGTTGCTTCTGTGTCTTTTATTCCTGACACAACCGGTTTCTATCATCATGAAAAATGTGTTCCTTAAATGGGATCTTAAAACGCTTACCGAAAGTGACGAATCACTGGAAGATGCCGGTAAGTACATCGGGATTTTGGAGCGCACCTTGGTTTTTGTATTTGTCATTTTGGGCCATTGGCAAGCTGTCGGTTTTTTGATTACAGCCAAATCCGTCTTCCGCTTTGGTGACCTGAAAGAATCAAAACAACGAAAACTTACCGAATATGTCCTGATCGGCACATTGACAAGTTTCGGCATTGCAATACTCGTCGGTTTGCTCTATAATTTTATAATATAATCAAAAGAATATCAGCTATTTAATAATAAGAACCAACAATTTTTGAAATGGACCTCATGCGTGTCAAAAAATTTTCGGGCGAATTGGTGCCGTTTGATAAATCGAGTTTGATGCAATCGCTTTCAAAATCGGGAGCCTCATCACAGGAAGTCGATAGGGTTTTTGAAGGCATCGAAGTATTTCTTTATGACAAGATAACCACCAAACAGCTTTACAAACTTGCCTTTAACGAACTAAAAAAAATACGGAAATCGTATGCTGCCCGGTATAGTCTTAAAAAAGCACTTCGCGATTTGGGTCCAGAAGGCCACAATTTCGAGGTCTGGGTAACACGCATTTTTGAAGAAGCGGGCTGTCAGGCAACTTACGCCAAAACACTCCAGGGCAAAGCGGTCACCCACGAAATTGACCTTATTGCTATACAAAATGGTACGTTGATGCTGGGAGAATGTAAGTTTAGGAATGATGTGGATGCAAAAATCACGGTTACAACACCCATGTATTTCCTATCAAGGTTTAATGATTTGAAAGATAACGAATTTGAATTTTTCGGACAGACTTTAAAACCCACAAAAGGCTGGCTCATTACCAATGCCTATTTGACATCGGACGCCATAAATTTTGCTGATTATTATGGCATTAACCTTATTTCGTGGGATTACCCACAGCAATCGAGCATCAAAACGAGGGTTGATAGCGGCGGATTGTATCCTATTACTTGCCTTACAGGTTTGAGCAAAACCCAAAAACAGCTATTGCTAAAGCAAAAAATCATCCTGGTAAAGGACATGATCTCAAAAAAAGATACCGTTTTTACATTGATAAACCTCACCCATGTCCAAAAAAGAAAACTGCTTGAAGAGGCTTGTGAACTTACGGGCGAAATTATGGATTGAAGCAAAAAATGTTTCCGTAGTGCCGGACTATTTTTTGTAGCTACTTGCTCAAATACATCTTTCTACGGGAATACAAGTTGTAAAATTCATCATCCTTTAGGCTGTCTATGAACAAAATGCTTTCTCCCGTCGATTTCATTTCGGGTCCTAATTTTTTGTTCACATTAGGGAATTTATTAAACGAAAATACCGGTTGTTTAATGGCATAACCATCCAATTTCGGGTTAAAATTAAAATCTGAAAGTTTGTTTTCGCCCAGCATCACTTTGGTGGCATAATTCACATACGGCTCTTGGTAGGCTTTGGATATAAACGGAACAGTACGCGATGCTCTTGGGTTGGCCTCTATGATATAAACAATATCGTCCTTGATGGCAAACTGAATGTTGATAAGCCCAACGGTATTGAGCGCCAATGCTATTTTTTTGGTGTGATCTTTAATTTGCTGCATCACAAATTCGCCCAAATTGAACGGTGGCAACGTGGCATTGCTATCGCCAGAGTGGATGCCGCAAGGCTCAATATGCTCCATAATACCAATGATATACACATTGTCGCCATCGCATATAGCATCGGCTTCGGCTTCGATGGCCCCATCCAGATAATGGTCAAGAAGCAGCTTGTTATCAGGCATTTGGCGCAACAGATCCACAACGTGTTCTTCCAGTTCTTTTTTGTTGATGACAATTTTCATGCCCTGACCACCCAACACATACGATGGCCTTACCAAAATTGGAAAATCCAAAACATCTGCAATTGCAAGGGCTTCATCGGCATTGGTGGCCACGTCAAACTTTGGATACGGAATGTTGTTATCTTTGAGCAAGGTCGAAAAACTGCCTCTATCTTCTGCCAAATCCAAAGATTGGTAGGTTGTACCAATAATCTTAATCCCGTAGCGGTCCAATTTTTCGGCGAGTTTCAAGGCGGTTTGCCCACCAAGTTGCACAATGACACCTTCGGGTTTTTCATGCTGAATAATGTCATAAATGTGTTCCCAAAATACGGGTTCAAAATAGAGCTTATCGGCAATATCAAAATCGGTCGAAACGGTTTCAGGATTGCAGTTTATCATAATGGTTTCGTAACCACATTCGGCAGCGGCAAGTACACCATGGACGCAGCAATAATCGAACTCGATACCTTGCCCGATGCGGTTGGGCCCAGAACCCAGAACAATGATTTTTTTCTTGTCGGAAACCACGCTTTCGCTGACCGATTCCCGTGAGCATCCGGCAATTTCCATTTCATTTTCAAACGTCGAATAGTAATACGGGGTTTGCGCTTTAAATTCTGCCGCACAGGTATCAACCAATTTATATACACGCTTGATATTGAACTCTTCGCGCTTTTTATACACCTGGCTTTCAAAGCAGCCGAGCATGTGCGCAATCTGTCGGTCGCCATAGCCTTTTTGCTTGGCTTCCAAAAGCAAATCGCGGTCTATGGTATCTATTTTGAATCGGGAAATTTCTTTTTCAAGATGATGCAGTTCTTCATATTGCTTCAAAAACCACATATCAATCTTGGTAATCTCATGAATACGGCTCAACGGAATGCCCATTTGAATGGCATCATAAATCACAAACACTCTGTCCCAACTTGCATTGGTCAGTTTTTCAATGATTTGGTCATAATTTTTGTAGCCTTTACCATCGGCACCAAGTCCGTTACGTTTTATTTCGAGAGATTGTGTGGCTTTATGAAGCGCTTCCTGAAACGAGCGCCCTATTGCCATCACTTCGCCAACAGCTTTCATTTGCAAGCCCAACGTCCTGTCTGAACCTTCAAATTTATCAAAATTCCAACGTGGGATTTTCACTACCACATAATCCAAAGTAGGTTCAAATAATGCCGATGTTGATTTGGTTATCTGATTGTTCAGCTCGTCAAGATTATAACCGATAGCGAGTTTTGCTGCAATCTTTGCAATTGGGTAACCGGTCGCTTTACTTGCCAATGCCGATGAACGCGATACTCTCGGATTGATTTCAATAGCGATGATTTCTTCTTTTTCATCGGGACTTACGGCAAATTGCACATTGCAACCGCCTGCAAAATCACCAATGCTACGCATCATGTGGATGGCCATATCGCGCATACGCTGAAACGTTTTGTCCGACAATGTCATGGCTGGTGCTACCGTAATAGAATCGCCGGTATGGATGCCCATTGGATCAAAATTTTCAATGGTACAAATAATGACCACATTGTCGTTTTTATCGCGCAAGAGTTCCAATTCATATTCTTTCCATCCTATCAGCGCTTTATCAATCATCACTTCGTGGATAGGCGATACTTCAAGGCCTCTCGTCAAAAGCTCGTCAAACTGCGTCTCGTTATGAACAAATGCAGCACCTTCGCCACCAAGTGTATAGGATGCTCTTATGACCAATGGAAAACCAAATTCCTGGGCGATTTCTTTTCCTTTCAAATAAGATGTTGCCGTAGCTTGCGGCGCCATTGGGATGCCAATATTGAGCATCAGCTCGCGGAATTTTTCACGGTCTTCGGTAATATTTATCGCATCAATGTCAACACCTATAATTTTTACGCCAAAATCATCCCAAATTCCTTTTTCAGCAGCTTCAATACATAAATTCAATGCGGTTTGACCACCCATAGTTGGCAAAACAGAATCAATTTGAGGATGTTCTTTTAATATTTTGACAAGTGATTTTGTGGTGAGCGGCAACAGATACACATGGTCGGCCATGGCTGGGTCGGTCATGATGGTTGCCGGGTTTGAATTTATAAGAATGGTTTCGACTCCGTCTTCTTTTAGAGAGCGCAAAGCTTGTGTCCCCGAATAGTCAAATTCGCAAGCCTGACCAATGATGATTGGTCCCGAGCCTATAATAAGTACAGAATTGATATTGGTGTTTTTTGGCATTGTGCAGATTTTGGTATTGCAAAAATATGTTTCGTATGGGTACAAAAAAAGGCGTTACTCCTACGTAACACCTTTTAAATATCAACAATTGTTAATCATTTATTTTTTATGCCTTGGTTCAGACGACACAGACAATTTTTTTCTTCCTTTGGCTCTTCTGCGCGCCAATACTTTACGTCCGTTGGCAGAAGCCATGCGTTCTCTAAATCCGTGCTTGTTCCTTCTTTTTCTCTTTGAAGGCTGGTACGTTCTCTTGCTCATTGTCTTGTATCTTTAAAAATCGATATTTTATCTATGATAAGGTTGCTTTGGGCACTCTCCCAAAAACTGGGGGCAAATATACAAAGACTTTTTACTTTGGCAAACCTATTTAAAAATATTTAAAAGATTTTTTTTCGATTGTGAAATCGCCTAATTCCATGCGCCGTTCCATCAATTCTATACCTTGAAATAAACGAAATATTGGGCGCACTTTGAAAAAAATTAGTTTCTTTGCAGCACACTATCATCACGCAACCATGAAACCAATTTTTTTAGGGCTTTTTTGCTTTGTTTCCATACATTGTTTCTCACAAAAAACTCTTGAATACAACCTGACCGTTGGCGACACATTTACCGTTAGGCAACTGGCATATCAGCACATTGCGCAGGAAATCGGGGGTGTCGAACAAATCATAGAAAACAACCTCACTGGCGAAATGCGTTTTGAAGTGGTTGCTGCCTCACCATCAGATTACACCTTGTCCATGGTCTTTAAACGGCTGAAAATGGTCATGAGCTCGCCAACACTTGGTGAACTTTCCAATATGGACACCGTTTCTGAAGATTCTTCCGATATGGGGAGCATGCTTTTTAAAGGGCTACTGGATGTTCCCGTAAGCATCACCATGGGCAGAAACGGAAAAATCCTATCGGTCACGGGCGGGGAAAACTTGGTCACATCGATGTTTGAATATGCCGGTATCCATGACCCAAATATTATCGCTGCTTCAAAGGGCGAAATGGAAAAACAATTTGGGAGTCAGGCCCTGTCTGAAAGTTTTGAACAAATGACCCATTTTTATCCAACAACACCGGTCAATGTTGGCAGTGAATGGCGCAACAACTTTAACGGCAATCTTTCAGCAGAAAACCACTGGAAACTTGACAATATTACCGATACGGCCTTCCAAATATCCGGCACGGCTTCCACCACCATGTCAAACATAGACGAAAACATCGCCATGACCCTGAAAGGCAATCAGAACACGACAATTACTGCCAACCCAAAGACGGGGCTTTTTATCGAAATCGAAGTGACCGGCGAAAATACGGGCGACACCTTTTTTATCAAACAAAACCAAACCATTCCTACCCATATCAAATCAACAATTATTTATAAAATCATCATATAAAATGTACAATAAAATCTTCAAGCTCATCATTGCGGCCATCATCATCGCCTATGCCATTTATGAATTTACCGAAGGATACATCGGGGCAGGCATCATGTGGTTGTTACTGTCCCTGGTTTTCATATTTCTTTACTTTAAGAACGAATTTATTCTCCTTGCATTCTTAAAACTGCGCAAACAAGATTTTGAGGGAGCAAAAAAATGGCTTGGGATGATAAAGAACCCGACAACGGCATTGGTCAAAAAGCAACAAGGCTATTACAATTTCTTACACGGCATCATGGTTTCGCAGACCAATATGAACGAAGCAGAGAAATACTTCAAGAAAGCTGTTTCCCTTGGATTGTCCATGGATCACGACATGGCTATGGCCAAATTGAATCTGGCAGGAATTGCTTTTAGCAAACGACGCCCCCAAGAAGCCAAAATACTGATTGGTGAAGCAGAAAAACTTGACAAAAGAAAAATACTCGCTGACCAGATAAAAATGATGAAGGAAAACATGAAAAAAGCCCAAATACCGAATCAACACTACGGTGGCCATCGACAAATGCGAAGACGCTAACCACCAAATTTTTTCTCTGTTTTCTGGTTTACTTCTGTAATACAAATCTAACATCTTAACCAATTAATTGAAAATTTGTATTTATTTTCTTACATGTAATTTCGCCTGAACGAAAATACACAGGGAAATGCTTTTGTTGCCAAAAATTACAATACATTTGTAATCAAACTAATAAATAGGTAAACATGAAGCATCTGTTTACATTAATTATTGTTGCACTCTCACTCAATGCATTTCCGCAGAAAGAAAAGGTCTTTTTTGAAGATGCCATATTGCGGCATTTAAAAACCTTTAACATCCAATGTGACCTCGCGCTCAAAAACAACAACCACGACAATGTCGACACGATTTTTAACGCTTTTAAGGACAATTACCTGAAAGGCACCATTGTTTCTGACCTTCAGTTCAAAAGAATTTCCGGCGGATATCTGCAAACCGACAAAATAGATGTGCCCATCTTACTGATCACAAAGCAATCGTGCTTCATTACCCATAGAGAAGAAATCAAGGCCATAAACGAAATGGCAAACAAGTACAAGGGCAAACTGAAAACCATCGTACTTTTTTGGGATCGTAGAGGGTCTGCCAAAAAAGCCTCAAAAGGTTATAACAGAAATGTGGACGTGGTCTATGTCAACGAAAGAGACAACAAACTGAACCTCACTCTATCGAGCCTCAAAAATGCTTTTGGTACTCCCGCTTCGTTCTACATTACCGAAAACAAGGAACTCACCAACATTGACAGGAAGTTTTATTTGAAAAACATCAAAAGAGACACAAAAAAAGCATTTTACGAAGGATTGTACAGCGATATCACGCAGTTACTTTTGGAAAACGAAATGCACCGCACAGAAAGAGAGCAAGTATTTAGGGGACAATGACCCGTATTGCTCTAACGTCAACCATTAAACCATAAAACCTGACCATCAGCGACCGGGATAATAGCCCGCTTCGGGAATATCTATAATGTATTGTTTTCCTGTCTTGTTATTGAGCCTGGTTTCGCGCAGCCATGGGTTGTGCAACTTCAGTATTTTATAATTGATACCGTGATCTTTGGCAAAAGCAACAAAATCGGCAACAGGCCCATCAATCGTTACCTTACGGGTGGGGATGCCCTTGTACAGATCAGATTTGTCAAAGTTGAAACCATACTTTTTGGGATTGTTCATAATTTCTTTTAAAGCCACAATCCTAAAGATGTACCGCCCAGTCTCCTCACCTAACAAAAGGTCGTAAAAATTGTTCCCTCCTTGCTCTTTCATCCTATTGGATATACCTGCATTACCGGCATTGTATGCCGCTGCAGCCAATGTCCAAGATCCAAACTGTGCTTTGGATTTGTTCAAATATTTACAGGCAACCTCTGTAGCTTTTTCCAGATGGTAACGTTCGTCCACATTGTCATTGACCTCAAGGCCATTTTCTCTTGCGGTCGCGGCCATAATCTGCCATACGCCCCTTGCTCCTGCCGGTGACACCGCATTAGTCAGACCGCTTTCTATCACAGCAAGATATTTGAAATCGTCCGGAACACCATATTTTTTCAAAATGGGCTCGATAATCGGAAAATACTTTTGCGCACGCTTGAACATAAGCAAACCATTAGATTGCCAGTAGGTGTTTACCAGAAGCTCCCTATCCATGCGTTCATAAACGTCCGGGTCTGACAGCGGCATTTCTTCCCCAGCAAAATTGAGGTTCTCCGGCATGGCAAGCGCATAAACATTATAATCGTTCGCACGATTTTCTTCCAATACGACCGATGTGTCGTCTGATGGCCCCTTCTGTGTTGCAAAGATGAAGAACACTGATAATGAAACCATTCCTATTGCAGCCAAAATATTCTTTATATATCCCATGATCGAATTTTTTGTAAAATTATGATTAGTAAACGACAAAAACAATCAAATCATTGATTTGTTTAACGTTGCGGGTTTTCCGATAAATGTACAGATATTGAAATACAAAAACAGTGTATTTTTGACCGTTTTAACAAAACACACCTCTATATGTGCCCATTGATTATGGTGCTTGTCTTGTCCTATGAAATCAAGAAAAATCACATATCGATTTTCAGTTTTGGCCCAAGATCAATTTTGGTAGGTTTTCGTTGAACCAATGGCTTTTTATAATAATCATGACATGGGTGCCCCCTTTGATAACTATAGCACCTCCACCGCATGAGTAGGGAAAAACGGCATCTTGGTCGCCGTGGATGTAAATGGTCCCGGGTATGGGTTGTTCCTGGTCCCAACAGACCATTTCTTTGATTGCCCAATCGAGATAACGCTTGTCATTGACCATCAAATAGGTTTTGTACAGCTCGATACGCTTCAAAATGGCATCATTGAAAGCGTACTTTTTCAGTGAATCCAAATTAGAGAGCAATTGTGTGGGTATAAACTTATAAGCCTTTAGAAATCGTGTTATCCGCATACGCTTGGGCAGTTCGTACTTGCTTTTGACGCTCGACACGACAATCAATTTTCTGACCTTTATCAACTTACTCATTTCTTGTACCAAAACACCCCCAAACGAAACCCCAAGCAACACCGGATCCTTGTGTTCTATCTTTGCGGCCATGCGTTTGGCGTAGTCTTGTAAGCTCTCACCTGTTTCGGGAATCATCCACTCCAACCAATGGATTTCAAATTGGTCTTTGGGAAGCCTGATACGTTCAAAAATGGTCGGGTTGGCCGCCATACCGGGCATCATATATATGTGTATGCGCTCATTTTGCATTTCTTATAAACACTAAACTGAAAATGATTTATAAATCCCCGCAATTTTTTGCAGTCTGTTGAAACTTTTAATGTCCACAGTCCAAAATGTTTCTGTTTTTTTACTAAATTTGCATTTGCAAAGCTATATAAAATTATAGACTTGACTTTCCAAACATTGAATTAAAAATTTAAGGACATGGACGATGCTGTTGAACTTATTGACAATGGTTTTTTGCGCCAATTTGAACTCAAAATTGATGACGAACTTGCAAAAATCGAGTACTCACTTCAAGACAGGAAGATTTTTTTGACCAAACTGATTATTCCCGAATGCCTTCATTGCGACTCCTTTGAAGATGATTTTTTAAAGCTGGTTTTTGAAAACATCTCGGAACGTAACATCAGTGTAGTACCTACAAGTCCCCAGATTGCGAGATTCATGAGAAAAAACCGAAAGTACAAAAATATGCTTCCGGTAGGAATCAGAATTTAAAAAAACACATCCACGTTTTTTGCTAACCATGAACAGATGAGTACAAATCTACGGCTCGGTCTGTACTTCTTTTTTGCTGTGCCAACAAACAGGTTTTCCCAACGGAAATTTCCAAAAAATTCCGTATCAAATGTATCATAGGCGCTACGGGCTTATGAAAAAACGTTTAGAGCCTGTTTAAAATTTATCTAATTTTATTTTTTAACAGGCTCTTAATATTTGTGATATTCAATACTATGTCCATTATTTTAATGCGTTCATTTGAACTTTTTTCACTTGCTGCAAAATGGTCATTTTGTCCAAATACCACTTTTTTTACCCCAAAGCCCTACCATGCATCAAAAAAAAGCTCAAATCCGGGACAAGCCTACCTGTCAAAGGTTTTTTTTTCAATTCGATCAAAAAAAATTAAAAGGGCTCAATCCCAACAACTAAACAAGTACCTTTGCAAAACTTTTATTACTGATTACTTATGGAATTTCTGAACCAAAATACTTCCGAGAGATTACTCCCCATAAAAGACCTTTATACCTATTTGCAGAAACTTGTCCAAAGAAAGCTTTGGCTACGGGTTTTGATTGCGATGTTGTTAGGGATTTTGCTCGGTGCTTATTTTGCCACCGAACCAAAATGGATAGGAAAAGAGACTTTAGAATCGATAATCAACTGGATAGCATTTCCCGGAAACCTGTTTATAAGAGTTGTGCAAATGATCATGATTCCATTGATGTTTAGTTCTATTATTCAAGGTATTGCAGGCGGCAACAACACAGAATATCTTAAAAAATCCGGGCCAAGGCTTTTACTGTATTATGCAATGACCACAACCACGGTTTTGATTTTGGCGGTTATCCTGGCAACCGTCATTCAACCCGGAAATTATATGGATGCCACAAGCCTCATTACTGCCGATATGACTTTGGATACGCAGGCTGTTTCAGAATCGAGTGCAAAGCTCGGTTTTGGGTATATTCCCGAGGTGATCGTAAGCCTTCTGCCTGCCAATCCGTTGCAGGCTTTGGTTTCGGGCGATATGTTGAGTATCGTGATTTTTGCCATTATCATAGGTGTTTCTCTGGCCAATATTCCGTCAGATACGGCAGTTCCTCTGTTGAAAGTGCTGTTTTCGGTTCAGGAAATTACCATGGCAATTACACGTTGGGCAATGAAACTCGCTCCTATTGCCGTTTTTGGGTTGATGTGCCAGGTCACTTCAAAAGTGGGCATCGAAACCATTATGGGACTGTCGATGTTTATGATCACGGTTATTTTAGGACTGCTTTTGGTCGTAACAGTATATAGCTCGATTCTTTTGTTTTTTGCCAAAGCCAATCTCAAAAAATTCTTTTCAGATGCCAGAGATGTGCTTTTATTGGCATTTTCTATGGGGAGCTCGGCGGCAGTTATGCCCTTATCACTTAAAACGGCAGAGGAAAAAATGGGGATCAATCCGTCGGTAAGCAGGTTTATCATTCCCGTTGGTGTATCGATAAATATGGACGGAACAGCTGTTTTTCAAGCCATTGCCACTTTGTTTTTAGCGCAGGTTTACGGTTTGGAACTCGATACGCCCACCATTATGATTGTGATTATCACCACTATTTTGGCTTCCATTGGCACACCTTCGGCACCGGGTGCGGGCGTTATCGTATTAGGCTCTGTTTTGGGAACTATCGGGATTCCTGTTACTGCTATAGCCTTGATTATTGGTGTTGACAGGCTTCTAGGGATGTTCCGCACATCGGTAAACGTTATGGGCGATTTGGTAACTTGCCAAGTGTTTAACAGGTTGTATTTGAAAGAACAACAAAGTAAACGCTTGGATTCGGAAGCGTAGTGTCAACAATTCAGATAACATTCGATTTTCAAATCCTAAACTCCAAATGGCAACCGTAAAAATCTGGAAATTGGCGCTTGTTATTTGAAACTTTTAAATCGTCTCACCCAACAAGTTCCTTAACAAATTCAAACCGTACCAAACCATCTTCATCAATTTTAGTAAGGGTTACCTCATGGAGCGTGTTGACGAGTTCGGGATTCCAAGGTGTTTTTACTTTCACGTAATTTTCGGTAAAACCGTGTATATAGCCTTCTTTATTTTCGCCTTCAAACAAAACGGTTCGAGTGGCGCCTATCTGGCTTTCATAAAACGCCCGACGTTTTTTTGCAGATAAACCTCGAAGCATTTTACTGCGTTTGGCCCTTATGTTTTTCGGCACAACGCCTTCCATTGCGGCGGCTTCGGTGTTATCCCTTTCTGAATAGGTAAACACGTGAAGATACGAAATATCAAGCGCATTCAAAAAATTGTAGGTTTCCAGGAAATGGGCATCGGTTTCACCCGGAAACCCGACAATGACATCCACGCCTATACAGGCATGCGGCATTACTTCTCTGATTTTTGCAACCCTATCAACATACAACTCGCTCATATAGCGACGTTTCATTTTTTTAAGAATGTCATTGCTTCCACTTTGCAAAGGAATGTGAAAATGCGGTACAAAAGCGCGCGATTGCGATACCAATTCGATGGTTTCGTTTTTAAGAAGATTGGGCTCAATGGACGATATGCGCAAACGCTCGATACCTTCAACCTTATCGAGTTCTTTTACCAAATCCAGAAAGGTGTGTTCATGGCGTTTGTTGCCAAATTCGCCTTTACCATAATCACCGATATTCACTCCGGTAAGTACGATTTCTTTAATGTTTTGTGCTGATATGTCTCTGGCATTTTTAAGCACATTTTCCATGGTGTCGCTTCGCGAAATGCCTCGTGCCAAAGGAATTGTGCAATATGTGCATTTGTAATCGCAACCATCCTGTACTTTCAAAAACGCACGTGTTCTGTCGCCTATGGAATAACTTCCCACATAAAAATCGGCATCTTCTATTTCGCAGGAATGGACTTCACCAAATTCATTTTTTGAAAGGTCGTTGATATAATCGGTGATTTTAAATTTTTCGGTAGCGCCGAGTACCAAATCTACACCGTCAACAGCGGCCAGTTCTTCGGGTTTTAATTGGGCATAACAACCTATTGCCGCCACAAAAGCATCGGGGTTGCTGTTTTGGGATTTTCTGACAATCTGCTTAAATTGCTTGTCTGCATTATCTGTTACTGAACAGGTATTGATCACATAAATATCGGCAACATCTTCAAAATCAACGCGATCAAAGCCTTCAGCTTCAAAACTTCGGGCAATGGTCGAGGTTTCCGAAAAATTCAGCTTACAACCTAATGTATAAAATGCGACTTTTTTTTTGGTTTTCATTACCATAGTCTTGTACAAGGCTGTAAAGGTAACAAAAAAAGAGTGTTTTGGGCATTTACACAATGATCATGGTTGCAAAAACTACTTTTTTTTATATGTTTGTTTTGGTTGTAGCGTATTTTTGCTTTTATGATAAATTCACTAAAATGGTTCCTAATTACTGCCTGTTTTTTATTCGGCTGCAATCCAAAAGTCGACAATAAATCGGATGTTTTCCGATATAACGAGCATAAAAACATCGGTTCTTTAGACCCGGCGTTTTCCAAAGATTTGGCAGATATCTGGGCTACCAACCAACTTTTCAATGGCTTGGTGCAAATGGACGAGCAAATGACCGTGCAGCCTGCCATTGCAAAACATTGGACGATTTCAGACGATGCCCTTACCTACTCGTTCACGTTGCGGAACGATGTCTGGTTTCACAAACACCAACTCTTTGGGAACGATTCCACCAGAACAGTCACCGCATCAGATTTTGAATATAGCCTCAACCGCTTGTCAGACAAACAAGTGGCATCGCCCGGAAGCTGGGTGTTGAGCAAAGTTGACCACTTTAAAACCGTTAACGATACCGTTTTTGAAATTACTTTGAAACAGCCATTTCCGGCGTTTTTGGGATTGCTGACCATGAAATACTGCAGCGTGGTCCCTAAAGAAATCGTGGCACATTATGGGTCTGATTTCCGTTCTAATCCCATTGGTACGGGGCCATTTCAACTAAAACGCTGGGAAGAAAATTTAAAATTGGTGTTCAGACGAAATCCCGATTATTTTGAACGCGATGAAAAAAATGGGCCACTACCTTACCTCGAAGCAATTGCAATAACTTTTTTACCCGACAAACAAAGCGAATTTTTGCAGTTTGCACAAGGCAATATTGATTTTGTATCGGGATTGGACGCCTCGTACAAAGATGAAATCCTGACAGCTGACGGAGCGTTACGGAGCAATTATGAAAATGATGTCAACATGATTCGAGGGCCATACCTCAACACCGAATACTTAGCTTTTTACTTGGACTCTGAAGTCCCTGAAATACAATCTGAAATGATTCGTAAAGCTGTGAACTATGGCTTTGACAGAAGTAAAATGATGATTTACCTTCGTAACGGCGTTGGCATTCCGGCAAAAGGTGGTTTTATACCCAAAGGATTACCCGGCTACAACGAAAGCAATGGTTTTGAATACCAACCAGAAACCGCTAAAAACCTTGTAGCACAATTCAAAAAGGAAACCGGTATTAAAAATCCACAAATCACGATCACCACTACCAGCAACTATTTGAGTTTTTGCGAATATATCCAACGTGAAATCCAAAAAACCGGACTCGACGTCAAAGTGGATGTTGTCCCAGCCGCAACGCTAAAAGATGCCAAAGCCAACGGAAAACTCGATATGTTCAGGGCCAGCTGGATAGCCGATTACCCCGATGCCGAAAATTATCTTTCTTTATATTACAGCAAAAATTTCGCACCTAACGGCCCCAATTATTCGCATTTTAAGGACGACACTTTTGACGCACTCTACGAACAGGCATTCACCGTCACCAATCCCGAAGACAGGGCTACACTGTACTCAAAAATGGATTCTTTGGTTATGAAAAAAACACCCGTTGTAGTAATGTTTTATGACGAAGTTATACGGTTTACCCGGAAAAACGTAAGTGGATTGGGCATCAATCCAACCAATCTATTGGATTTGAAACGTGTCAAAAAAAAGTGATCATTCCTTCAATATTCTAAAGAAATAGATGTCGTCATCGCCTTTTCCTCCAGCCCTATTGGATGAAAAATAACCTTCAGTACCATCATCATTGAGTATGTAACCAAAATCGTCCTGTCTGCTGTTAATAGGAGCCGGCAAGCGCTTTGGCGGGCCAAATTTACCATCTTCGCCCAATTGGCTACTGTATATATCCAAACCGCCAATTCCGCCATGTTTATCGGAAGCGTAATAAAGCACGTTGTCCTTACTCATGAACGGATACATTTCTTTACGAGGTGAATTAATCAATATTCCCAAATTTTCCGGTTTACCATACTCGTTATCGCCTTGTATGGCCACCTTGAAAATATCAGTAGGTCCTTTGGCTGTGGGGATATTTGCCACAAAATACAATGTGGTACCATCAGGGCTCACGGCAGGATGCCCATATGAGTACCTTTCATCGCAGAACGGCAGGGGCTTAAAATTGGTCCAACCTTTCCCTTCAACAAACTCGCCACGTTCAATGCGAAGGTTACGGGTTTTCTCATTGGTCTTGTAAACCTCGCCTCGTTTAAGGTCATTGGTGGTGATGTACATATACCTACCATCGGGACTAAAAGATGCATTTGAACAATTGAAAACAAAATTGTCGGCAGTCTTGAACCGCTTCACATTGATGACCTCTCCATCGGCAGTGGTTTCGCCTTCATACAGACCAAAGATATATATCCCATCCCTGTTGCGTTGCACCGAACCAAAATCATTGACGGTATAGGCCGTAAAATAAACTTTGTTGTCATTGTGATAAATTAGCCCATACTGGCTTTTGTCATCATTCAACTTTAAGTTTTTGATGTCATATTTCACCCTTTGGGCAAAGACAATGTTCGAAATTAACAATAATAGGTAGGCGACGATTTGGTGTTTCATGATTTTCAAGTTTTTTTAATTTGATTTTCAATGCAATGGATTTCATCTTCCAGAGCTACACATGGTTTTTTACATTGTTTCTTTAAAATATTATGGAACAGATAAACTGAAGCAATCCCAAAGGGAATCGCTACCAGGCCAAGGGCCCAATTGCTGTTCCAGCCAAAGCCAATACCCGGCAATACATCCAAAATACCGCTGACCACTCTTCCAACAAACGTGCCAACATAGTACATGAGCATGCCCAATATAGCAAACAAACAATTGTTTTATTAAATTTTTCAGCAAGACGATAAAAGTCTTTACTTTTAAAATCAAAAAAATGATGCCGAGTATAGTAGTAACATTGTATAAATAAGAAGGCAAATGGATTAATGAAATATTGTACAATGCAGTCCTTACATTTAATAAAACTTAAAATGCCATATCATAGACATCAAATCGTGAACCCTCAATTTCTTCTGTATTTTTTTGTGGCTTCAAAAACATGTTCCAAAATGGCCTTGTCATAATCCGAAAGCAGTACATCCCTTCTGGACATAACTACTTCTGCCACTTCAAAGGCTTTTTGGGTAAGGTAAGTGGTAAATCCCGCACTGCCACCCCAACTAAAGCTTGGCACAAAATTACGGGGGAAACCGCTCCCGAAAATATTGGCACTGACACCAACCACGGTTCCGGTGTTAAACATCGTGTTGATACCGCATTTGCTGTGATCGCCCATCATAAGGCCGCAAAATTGCAAGCCTGTTCTGACAAAGCTCTCTGTGCCATAGTCCCAAAGCCTTACTTCGGCATAATTGTTCTTGAGGTTGGAGTTGTTGGTATCGGCGCCAAGGTTGCACCATTCTCCCAATACCGAATTGCCCAAAAACCCGTCGTGACCCTTGTTTGAGTACGAAAACATCACAGAATTGTTGACTTCGCCACCCACCCTGCAATGCGGACCGATGGTTGTCGGGCCATATATTTTAGCACCAAGTTTTACCACGGCGTGGTCGCAAAGTGCAAATGGGCCACGTATGATACTGCCTTCCATAATTTCCGAATCCTTACCTATATATATTGGGCCGTTAGTGGCATTTAGCGTCACAAAATCCATTTTTGCTCCTTCTTCAATAAATATATTATGGGCAGCAATCACATTGTTTCCCGCCGGAATGGGTTGCGAACGCCTGCCATTGGTAAGCAATTCGAAATCATCTTCGATAGCTTGCCCATTTTTCATGAAAATATCCCAAGTATGTTCAATTTTCAGTGCATCGCCTTCATATTCAACAATATCAAAATTATCAAAATCAATATCGTCCTGTACACTTTTGGCAAAGAAAGCTATCACGTCTTCGTTTTTGAAAACAGCTTGGTTTTCCTCAAGATTCTTCACTAATTCCACCAGTTCGGCATTGGGAAGATACGATGCGTTAATCATTATATTTTCGTCCATTTCAACCATTGGATATTTGTCCGACAGGTATTCTTCTGTTATGGTCGTGGTGGTGTAGCCCAAATAGGTCTCCCATTTTTCACGAATGGTCAGGATGCCAACCCTGATATCCGCAACGGGCCTTGTAAAGGTAAATGGCAAAAGATTGTTGCGAAACGGTCCGTCGAATAGAATATAGTTCATTTTTTAAAGATAATGGTGAAATATTGGCATGGTTTGCTACCAAAAGCCGAAAACAAATTTAGGTCAATTACATAAAACAAAAAAACCTCCGGAAAAATTCCGAAGGTTTTGGTATAAAATAGTGTCTGCCCAAATTACTTTTGGAACTTGGCGTACTTGTTCTTGAACTTGTCGATACGTCCAGCCGTGTCAACCAATTTTGATTTACCTGTGTAATAAGGGTGAGACGTTCTTGAAATCTCCATCTTTACCACAGGGTACTCAACGCCATCCACTTCAATCGTTTCATTGGTTACGGCTGTAGATTTTGTGATGAACACATCGTCATTGGACATGTCCTTAAACGCTACAAGTCGGTAATTCTCTGGATGTATACCTTTTTTCATCTCTTTAATGCTTTAAAATCGTTTCATTTTTGGAAGTGCAAATTTACGCTTTTTTTGTATTTCCGCAAGTGTTTTGATTTTAATTTTTAAAGTTTTGGGCAACTTGGGCAAAAACTTGTAACGTTTTGGTATCTTTGGGTACTAACAAACGTATATTTTAACCACTAATCAAAACAGCTATTATGGAAAATCAAATACTCCAAACACGGAAATTCATTTTAACCAATGGTGTGTTGTTGGGACTGTTCAGTATTGCATTGAGCGTCATTTTTTATGTAATGAACTTACACCTGGAAAAAAGCTCGCTTATGGGCATCTTAAGCTTTTTACTCACGGTTATAGTCATAGTTATGGGCATCAGCCAATTCAAAAAAGCCAACGGTGGTTTTTTAAATCTTGGCCAAGCCATCAAAATCGGGATAGGCATTGCCTTGATTTCCGGTATAATTGGCATCGCTTACCAACTGATATTCATGAATTATATCGAGCCGGATTATATGGATCAAATTATGAACCTACAATATGAAAAAATGATGGAGCAAAATCCAAATATGACACAGGAGCAAATAGACATGGCCATGGAAATGGGCAAAAAATTCTCCTCTCCCTGGATATCTGTTGCTTTTGGTATCATTGGCTCTTTGTTCTTTGGTTTGATAATTTCATTGATATCAGGCCTGGTCATGAAAAAGGAAAACAACCACGCTTAAATAATTTCAGTATTTTTGAAAACCCATTTTCAGAAGTCACCCTGATGGATTTATCAGTAGTCATACCACTACTTAACGAAAACGAGTCTCTTGCAGAGCTTCACGATTGGATTGTAAACGTCATGCAATCCAATCGTTTTTCGTATGAAATCATTTTTATAGACGATGGCAGCACCGACGGCTCTTGGGAAACCATCTCCCAATTATCTCAAGCAAACCCCAACGTAAAAGGCGTTCGCTTTTTCAGGAATTACGGAAAATCACAAGCATTGCACGCCGGTTTTGAAAAAGCCATGGGCAATGTCGTCATCACCATGGATGCCGACCTTCAGGACAGTCCCGAAGAAATACCGGAACTCTACCGAATGGTAGTACAGGACAACCAAGATCTCGTTTCGGGCTGGAAGAAAAAACGCTACGATGCTCTACTGACAAAAAACCTGCCGTCAAAATTGTTCAACTGGGCAGCAAGAAAAACATCAGGGGTCAAACTCCACGATTTCAACTGTGGCTTAAAAGCCTACGCCAATGCCGTTGTAAAAAACATTGACGTTCACGGAGAAATGCACCGTTACATTCCCGTACTGGCAAAAAACGCTGGTTTTGGCAACATCACCGAAAAAACAGTTATCCACCAAGCACGAAAATATGGAAAAACCAAATTTGGGGCGGATCGTTTCATCCACGGATTTCTTGACCTATTGACCATTTGGTTCATTTCACGTTTTGGAAAAAGACCCATGCACTTGTTTGGAGCCCTTGGTGTTATCATGTTCATCATTGGTTTTTTGTTTACGGTATATCTGGGCATCGACAAGCTCTTACTCAATACTACCGGTCGTTTGATAACCGACCGACCGCAATTTTACATTGCACTTGCCACCATGATCATTGGTACGCAATTTTTCATTGCAGGTTTTCTTGGAGAGCTTATCTTGCGCAACAGAGAGGACAAAAAGCGGTATTCGGTAAAAGAAACACGTAATTTTTGGCACTAATACCACCAAATTGTACGGCTCGCCCCCAATCATCCTATTAGATTGTTTATTTTTGTATCATAAATTTATAAAACTATGATTTATATCGATCCCAAAATATTGGAACGCATCAACACATGGTTGACTCCGGCATTTGACGAGGAAACGCAAGCAGCCATCAAAAACAGCATTGCCCACCAACCCAAGGAAATCCAAGAAAGTTTTTACCAAGATTTGGATTTTGGTACCGGAGGTATGCGGGGCATTATGGGCATTGGCACCAACCGCATCAATAAATATACCCTTGGAAAAAACACGCAAGGATTGAGCAATTACCTGCACAAATCTTTTCGCGGTCAAACCATAAAAGTAGCCATAGCCTATGACTGCAGGCACAACAGCAAGACCTTGGCAAAAGTCGTAGCCGATGTTTTCTCTGCCAATGACATCCAAGTTTACCTGTTTGAAGATCTGCGCCCCACACCAGAGCTTTCCTTTACCGTAAAACATTTGGGTTGCCAGTGCGGCATCGTGTTGACCGCCTCCCACAACCCACCGGAATACAATGGCTACAAAGTGTATTGGCAGGACGGTGGCCAGTTAGTACCGCCACAAGATAGGGATATCATAAACGAAATCAATAGTTTGGATTATTCCGAAATAAAATTTCATGCCAATGAAAGCTTGATAACATATATAGGAAATGAAGTCGATGAAGCCTTTATCAATGCTTCCGTAAAGAACGGCAGCTTTGGCACGCCCCAAAATGCAAAAGACCAATTGAACATCGTGTTCACATCGCTCCATGGAACGTCCATTACGACGGTACCGGAAACCTTAAGGCGTGCCGGTTACAAAAACGTGCACATCGTTGAAGAGCAACGTGAGCCAAACGGTGATTTTCCAACGGTAAAATCGCCAAACCCCGAAGAACCCGAAGCCTTGAAGCTGGCACTGGAACTAGCCGATAAAGTGAATGCGGACATCGTCATAGGCACCGACCCCGATTGCGACCGACTTGGCGTGGCAGTCAGAGATTTGGATGGCAAAATGGTACTGCTCAATGGTAACCAGACCATGGTCATGATGACCAATTTCCTTTTAAAATACCGAAAACAAAACAACAAGTTAAAAGGTTCTGAATTTATAGGCTCCACTATCGTATCGACCCCAATGATGGCCGTGCTTGCATCGCACTACGATGTAATTTACAAGGAAGGCCTTACAGGTTTTAAATGGATTGCAAAGATGATCCGAGATTTCGACAAACTGGATTTCATAGGTGGAGGCGAAGAGAGTTTTGGCTTTATGGTTGGCGACTTTGTACGCGACAAAGACGCCGTGACCTCTACCCTGCTTGCCATTGAAATCGCAGCGCAGGCAAAAGCCAAAGGTAGTTCGTTCTACAAAGAACTGATCCAATTGTACGTTGAAATCGGTTTTTATAAGGAACGTTTGATTTCCATGACCAAAAAAGGGATAGAAGGCGCTGAAGAAATCAAACAGATGATGGCCGAAGCAAGGCAAAACCCTAAAATTGAAATCAACGGATCAAAAGTGGTCCGAGTGGAAGATTACCAACTGTCCATCGCCAAAGATATGGTTCACAAAAAAGAAAGCACAATCGATGTGCCAAAATCGAACGTACTGATCTATTATACCGAAGATGGCAGCAAAATTGCGCTACGCCCGAGCGGTACCGAACCAAAAATCAAGTTTTACATCAGCGTCAACGGGCATTTGGCCTCAACTGATAAATTTCGGGAAACAGAAGCCGAATTGGAATCAAAAATCGATGCTATAGTTAAAGACATGAAGCTCAATTGATGAATTACCTCAAAAAAATCCTTCGGTTTGCACTGCCATACAAAAGGTATGCGTTCCTGAACATCATCTGTAATGTTTTTTATGCATTGTTCGGCACTTTGGCCATGGTATCGCTCATGCCGATGATCAATATTCTGTTCAACGAAACCGCTCAACAATACAGCAAGCCTGATTTTTTGACCTTTAGCGATTATTTTTCAAAGGATAAAATCGTTGAATTTTTCAACTATTTCGTTACCAATAAACTTGAAGTTGAAGGCCCAAGTGCAACACTCACATACATGATCGTTATCATCATAGCATTGTTCTTGCTCAAAAACCTGTTCAATTACCTTGGGATGTATTTCATTACTTATTTGCGCAACGGGGTTCTGAAAGATCTGCGTGAGGAAATCTATGAAAAAACACTGCACCTTCCCATTGCGTTCTTTACCGAAAAGCGCAAAGGCGACATCATTTCAAGGGTTACGGCTGATGTGAATGAGGTGCAGACATCGTTCCTTTCCATTTTGGAATTGATCGTCAAAGAACCGTTGACCATCATTTTTGCTATCGTGGCCATGTTCCTCATCAGCGTGAAACTCACGATTTTTGTGTTTCTTTTTATACCAATTTCAGGATTCATCATTTCTGCAATAGGCAAAAGGCTGAAAAAACATTCTTCAAACGTACAGCGCGAAAACGGCGAAATGTTGTCAACGCTCGAAGAAACCATCACAGGGCTAAAGGTCGTCAAAGGATTCAATGCCGAGCAACGTTTTATGGGCAAATTCCGCGACAACACAAAACGCCTCTTTCGGTTTTCCAACCAGTTGACGCACAGGCAAAACCTTGCTTCTCCCACCAGTGAGTTTCTTGGTATCGTGACCATTGCGGTACTCCTCTGGTACGGCGGCAGTATGGTGCTGATAGACAAATCGTTATCGGGAGGCGCCTTTATCGGTTTTATGGCATTGGCCTATCAAATTTTGACACCTGCCAAAGAAATCAGCAAGGCATCCTATAGCGTTCGAAGGGGGAATGCCGCTGCAGAACGTGTACTGGAAATCATCGAGGCCCAAAACCCACTTGAAGACAAGCCAGATGCTATCGCAAAAGAAACTTTTGAAAACAACATCACTCTAAAAAATGTAGCTTTTAGCTACGAGGACGAAATGGTCCTTAAAAATTTCAGCATGGTTGTGCCCAAAGGCAAAAGCATCGCTTTGGTTGGGCAATCGGGCAGCGGAAAAAGTACCATTGCCAACCTTGTGACCCGCTTTTACGATGTGAATGGCGGCAGCATCGAAATTGACGGTACCGACATACGTGAACTGACCAAACATTCACTCCGCAACCTGATGGGATTGGTAACGCAGGATTCGATATTGTTCAACGACACCATCAAGAACAACATTCTCATCGGCAAGGAAACTGCCAGTGATGCCGAAATCGTCGATGCGCTAAAAGTTGCCAATGCATGGGAATTTGTAAAGGATTTGCCCAAAGGCATTGATACCAATATCGGCGATTCGGGCAACAAGCTTTCTGGAGGGCAAAAACAGCGTTTAAGCATTGCCCGTGCCGTACTGAAAAACCCACCGATAATGATTTTGGACGAAGCCACTTCGGCACTTGACACCGAAAGCGAACGATATGTGCAGGTAGCGTTGGAGAACATGATGAAAAACCGAACGTCTATCGTCATTGCCCACCGCTTATCAACCATCCAGAACGCAGATGAAATCATCGTAATGCAAAAAGGTGAAATCGCAGAGAAGGGCACACATGCCAGTTTGATGGCAAAAGACGGTATTTACAAACGATTGGTAGATATGCAGAGTTTTGGGTAAATGCCCATTGACTCCCTTCGCAAATCTCAATCCAACCTTGGCAAATGAAAATCATCGAGAACGCTTTTCTCGCTCATCAACGCTTCGATTTCGGCAGAGCTTCTCGGCGCCTCTGCCGATAGGTTCACTGGACCTTTTTCTGTAATCCATATATCGTCTTCGATCCTAACGGCGATGCCCCACCATTTTTCATCACAGTCGCTTCCTTCGGGAATGTAAATCCCGGGCTCCACGGTTATGACCATATTGGCTTCAAAGGGTCCGTAAAGTCCAGCATCATGAACGTCAAGTCCCAAATAGTGTGATACACCGTGCGGAAAATACTTTCTTCCCTGATTTTCAGCACTTATGATACCCAGACGCACCAACCCTTCGTTGATAACCTTACGTGCAGCAGCATCGGGAGCGTTGAAACTATTGCCGACTGTTGAGGCGGCTATCCCGGCTTCTTGCGCTTCGTAAACCAGATCGTAAATAGCTTTTTGTTCTGGGGTAAACTTGCCATTGGCCGGAATTGTGCGTGTCACATCGGCAGTATAACCATGGTATTCGGCGCCTAAATCCATCAGCACCAAATCATTTCCAACTTTGGTTTTATTATTGTCCACATAGTGCAAAACACAGCCGTTGTTACCGGCGCCAACAATGCTTGGGTAGCCTTCATATTCGCTTCCATATTTCTTGTAAACAAACTCGTGCACACCTTGTATTTCGGTTTCTGACATCCCCGGATGCATTGCTTTCATAATTTCACGTTGCCCCATAGCAGATATCCTAACGGCCTTGTTGAGCAACACCATCTCTTCGGGCGTTTTGATCTGTCTCAAACCTGCCATAAGTTGCCTTAACATTTTGGTATCTAGATTGGTTTCGGACTCTTCAGCCTCTATTTGGATGATCTGCCGTTTAAGTTCCATGCGGACTTTTTCGTCTTTGGCACTGATATAGCCACTGATAACTTTGTCATTCTTGAGTTCCGGAAAAATTGTCACTGTCTGGCTTATAGTTTCTGACACACTCGCATTGTTTTCATTGCCTACAGATTTTATGAGTTCATAAACCTGCTTTTTTATCTTTCCTTCCAACAGGGTTTTATCAAGTCCAACTTGACTTTTAAAAGTTTCGACCAAACTGTACAAATCGGCATCATCCCTCTTGGAATCTCTGTAATCATCTTTGAAATCGTGGAACAAAACTTTGTCGAACTTTGCAAACTCGATACCTGAATTTTTGAACTCCCCAGCATTGAACGCAGTGTCAAAACCAAGCTTTTCCTTGGCACCTTCTACGCCCAAACGGACACCCATCCACCGCTCCATCATTGGGTTTCGTTTTTGCACATAAAGTACCTCATTGAAGGCTTTTCCTTTATTATTGTACTGGTTTTCCGAAAAGATTACCAGCACTGCATTGGGCTCTTTGTAACCTGTGAGGTAATAAAAATCCGGATCTTGATGATATACATAGTCCACATCATTGCTGCGGTTGCGCACGGCATTGGCAAAGAAAACCGCAACACTGTTCTTGGGCATACTGGCCCTAAGCGCTTCGCGACGTTGCTTGTGAAAATCAGCACTTAAATAATCTTCAGGCAAACCGCTCTGGCAAAAAGAAGTTGTTCCGACAAGTAGCACAAAGCATAAAGTAATGACTGTTTTCATGGTGGTTATGTTTAACATTCCGAAAGTTAACATATTAAACTATGCTGTCATGAAGGGCTTTAAAAAAATTAACAAACTTTTAATCAAAAGGCTTCGATACGAAAAACAGATAATTTTCAATACTTTTGCATCTGCAACAAAATGGGTTTATTGTGAGATAAGGCATTAACTCGTATCGCATTATTATTAAAATCAATACTATATTGATAATTATGCATATATAGCTTAATCGGAGTTGCTCCAGCCTTCAGTCAGCCAGGTGTTTGTAGCCCCAAAGCATTAACGGCGCAGAACATAGCAATCTATCCAATTTTCAAAATATAATAATATAATTCAGTAATAACCAATAACTAACCTCGTCCATAACCAAGCACAAAAAAACAAAATGAAAAACACAGCCTTGACATCGACACACGAAGCTTTGGGAGCCAAAATGGTTCCTTTTGCAGGATTCAATATGCCCGTACAGTACGAGGGCGTCAACATTGAACATGAAACCGTACGGAATGCCGTTGGCGTGTTTGATGTGTCGCACATGGGCGAATTTCTGATAGAAGGGCCTCACGCACTGGATCTCATCCAAAAGGTAAGCAGCAACGATGCTTCAAAACTGGCCGTAGGCAAGGCGCAATACAGCTATCTGCCCAATGAAACCGGCGGTGTTGTTGATGACCTCATTATTTATCGTGTCAAGGAAGACACCTATCTTTTGGTGGTCAATGCCAGTAATATTGATAAAGACTGGGAATGGATCGGTTCCAGGAACGACGTTGGCGCCCAAATGCGAAACATCAGTGACGATTATTCGCTATTGGCAATACAGGGTCCGAAAGCTGTTGAGGCCATGCAGTCGCTGTCGAGCCATGATCTTTCGGCCATCGATTTTTACAATTTTATTGTTGGCGATTTTGCGGGCGTTGAACAAGTTATCATTTCTGCCACGGGCTATACCGGTAGCGGCGGTTTTGAGATTTACTGTAAAAATTCGGAAGTGAAACAAATCTGGGACAAGGTGTTTGAGGCCGGGGCAGCATACGGCATCAAACCAATAGGTCTGGCCGCTCGCGACACTTTGCGCCTGGAAATGGGCTACTGCCTGTATGGCAACGATATAGATGACACCACATCGCCCATAGCTGCCGGCTTGGGTTGGGTTACAAAGTTTACAAAATCGTTCACTAACAGTGAAGCCCTGAAAGCCGAAAAGGAACGCGGCCCTGAAAGCAAACTTGTGGCTTTTGAATTGGATGAACGGGGCGTGCCACGACACGGCTATGATATTGTGGACAGCAACGGAAAAACCATTGGGAAGGTTACTTCCGGCACTATGTCGCCATCAATGGGCAAAGGTATCGGCTTGGGTTATACACAGTCCATTTTCTCTGAAATAGGAAGCAAAATCTATATCCAAATCCGAAAGAATGCCGTTCCTGCTACAGTTGTGAAACTTCCTTTTTATAAAAAATAGCGGTCTGCCAATGCTGTAGTTATCGATTGATGGAAGAGCGGAGCGGCAAACATAAAATACTGATACTCGGTGCCAGCGGCTTTTTGGGCCAAGCACTCTATAAGGAGCTTTGCCCCTATTTCAGGACGTTTGGCACTTATGCTACGCCACACTCTGTTTTTGAGTCCAATAGGCATTTTTTCAATTTCAATATTGAGGAAGACGACATATTTGAAATACTCGAAGCGGTAAGGCCATCGATTGTCATTTCTGCATTGCGGGGCGACTTCCATGCCCAGATAGTCGCTCACTCCCATTTGACAGAATACGCAAAGCAACACGACTGCAAAATTGTTTTCCTATCGTCTGCCAATGTTTTTGACGCTTACAGCAAATATCCGAGTTATGAAGACGACAAGACATTGAGCGAAAGTATCTACGGGCATTTCAAGATAAAAATAGAAAATATGTTGTTGCGGCTCCCAAAGCAGAAGGTGCTCATCTTACGGCTGCCTATGGTGTTCGGTCCACAGTCGCCACGGGTCAAAGAACTCAAACAGTACATTTCGGAAAAGACCGCAATAGAGATTTTCCCAAACCTGATCATGAACGTGACCACCGAAGGAAAGGTCACGCAACAAATCCATTACCTGATCAATCGCAACAAATGCGGCATCTATCATCTGGGGAGCACCGATCTGGTACACCACGACGATTTCATTAAGGATATGGTTGCAAAGTTTACGCAACAAGCAGTCCAGTTCAAGCACGTTTTTACCACCAATGAAGACCGCTACCTCGCCGTTATGCCAAAACCCAACCGATTGCCAAAACATTTGCACATTACGAGCGCAGAAGTTCTTGAAGAAGTTGGGACATAAACTTACCGGGGCTGATGTGCTGTACGCTTACAGAACCGTCTTGCTAAATTTATTTGGATCGCTCTTGCAACTTCTCAAAAGTGCCTCAAAACGAGTTCAGGGCAAAAGGACCGATGGACTTCGGTTTAAGGCACAAACGCAAGCCTACTCAATCCTTTCGTAACGCATTTCGTTACAACAACTTTTCAACGCTTCAATTTCAACACGGTTTCACGAACTTTTTATTAAAACACATACCCGATGATTGATGGGATTTTATAAATTTGCACAAAAATTTTCTAACCAAAAACACATTACAACATGGGAAGGGCGTTTGAATTTAGAAAAGCAAGGAAGCTAAAGCGCTGGTCTGCAATGAGCAAAGCTTTCACCCGAATTGGGAAGGATATCGTTATGGCCGTAAAAGAAGGTGGCCCCGATCCGGACAGCAATTCGAGGTTGAGAGCAGTTATCCAAAACGCCAAGTCGGTAAATATGCCCAAGGAAAACGTAGAGCGTGCCATCAAACGGGCATCCGACAAAAGTCTTGGTGATTTTAAAATTGTGCTTTTTGAAGGCTATGCGCCGCACGGTGTTGCCATTTTGGTAGAAACCGCTACTGACAACAATACCCGCACAGTTGCCAATATACGAAGCTATTTCAATAAATGCGACGGCAGCCTTGGCACTTCGGGTTCGGTGATATTTATGTTTGACCATACATGCAATTTCAGGATACCGGCAAACGGAATCGATGTTGAAGAACTGGAACTTGAACTGATCGATTATGGTGTAGATGAAGTTTTTGTCGATGAAGACGGCATTCTCATTTACGCACCGTTTGAAAGTTTTGGTGCCATTCAGTCAGAACTCGAATCCAGAGGCATTGAAATCCTGTCTTCCGGATTTGACCGTATTCCACAAGTCACAAAAAAATTGACACCGGAACAGGCCGCCGATGTAGAAAAACTTCTTGAAAAAATTGAAGAAGATGATGACGTACAGAACGTCTACCATACGATGGAGGAGATTTCGGAAAATTAATTGAGCCGAACAAAAAAAATTGACATTTGAAATCTAATTTGTAGGATACATAAAATGTCCCAACAACTTAAACCGCAATTCTTTACCATCCACAATTTCATAGGACAAAAGCACCTGCCCCCAATGTTTTCCATCGCTGAAATCGGCAATTAGCCATTTGTGGTTGAGCAACCTGATGCTGTTGATCATAATCTTGTTCTTGGTCATGGACATATACGGAACGATTGGATGGTCCTCGCCCTCATAATCGTTAAGCTTGTAAAGTTCATCTTTGATGAAAGGAATCAGCTCCAAGGAATTATAACCCTTATTCTCAAAGTATTCCAACGCCGGATCATCATATTCCAAATTAAAAAGGTGAAGTTCATCAATCTGACCGTTAAGCTCCGCAATAGAATCCTTGTACCGTTCTACTTTTGCTTCCTTTTTGGCGATTTTGGACTCATAGCTTTCAAGTATGTTTTTGGAGTTCACATATTGGAAAATTATCAACAATACAGCGAACATAAAGAGGTACATAAAGATCTTGTTTTTCATTTTTTATAAAATCAATTGAAGGTTATCATAGGCCAGATGCACATTTACGGGCAATTTAGTTTCGATTTCATCATGAAAACCAAATGTATGGCTTATATGTGTAAGATATGCTTTTTGTGGTGCTACGCGAGCTATCAGCGCCAAAGCTTCCTTGAGGTTAAAGTGTGATATGTGCGGTTCGTGCCTCAACGCATTGACCACAAGAATTTTTACGCCTAGTAATTTTTCCACTTCCTCATCATCAATGGTTTTCATATCGGTAAGATAAGCAAAATCGCCAAACCTAAAACCAAAAACCTGAAGTCGATAGTGCCATCCGCTTATCGGCACAACCTCCATCCCACCAATCAAAAATGGAGTATTGGCAATCTCATGGGTGATGACGCCCGGAGCTCCTGCATACTTGTCTTCGGAAGTAAAAATATAATCAAAACGACGGCGCAACGCATCCAGTACCCTGGCATGGGCAAAAATTGGAATATCTCCCTGCCGAAAATAAAAAGGGCGGATATCGTCCAGGCCGGCAGTATGGTCTGCATGTTCATGTGTAAAAAGGATACCGTCTATCTTCTGGCAGTTGGCGCGGAGCATCTGTTGCCTGAAATCGGGGCCACAATCAATGACATAGGCATATTGTGACCACTCGACCAAAACGGAAACCCGCAACCGTTTATCCTTTGGATTGCTGCTCAAACACACTGGGTGGTCGCAACCGATAACAGGGATTCCCTGTGAAGTTCCCGTACCTAAAAAAGTTATCTTCAAGTCTTGCTAAGTTTGTAACAAAAATAGGCTTATTTTTTTGTTTAAGTGAGCAATTTAGTACCTTTGTAACCAATTATTACTCAATCTACGTATGGAAATCACCCTAAAAGGAGACAGAGAATTTGAAGACATACCGTCTTTAAAAACAAAAGCACTTCGCATCAACCTCAACGAGAACATTTACGGTACGTTTGCAGAAATTGGTGCGGGACAGGAAACCGTGCGCCATTTCTTTAGAGCCGGTGGCGCTTCTGGAACTATTGCCAAAGCGATGTCTGCCTATGACAAAGATTTTAGCGATGCCATTTATGGCATAGAAGATGACGGACGCTATGTGACCGAAGCCCGGTTAAGAAAGATGCTCACTCACGAGATACAGCTCATTGAGGATAGGCTCACCCGTGACAAACATCCTAACAAGATGTTCTTTGCTTTTGCCAATACAGTGACGACCATCGATTTTGCAAAGCAGTACAAAGGCCACGGCTGGGTAGGCATTCGCTTTCAGATTGAGGCTGACCAAGATTACAACGACATTGTGCTACACTTACGTTTCAATGAAAACGACGCTCGACTGCAGCAGGAAACGCTCGGAACTTTGGGCATCAACCTCATATATGGCGCATTTTACAAGCACAAAGAGCCCAAAAAACTTTTACGATACCTGTACGACCACCTCGACAAAGACCAAATAGAAATCGACACCATCAACTTTTCGGGACCGGCTTTTGAAAACGTTGACAACCGATTGATGAGTTTGCAACTTGTGAAAAACGGCATGACCGATGCGGTAATGTTTGCACCGGATGGCAACAACGTATTGCCGGCACGAGTACTGTACAAGAAGAACATCTTGGCGCTTCGCGGTAGTTTTAGGCCTGTTACCAAGGTAAACATCGATATGTTCCAGAAATCGTACGATATGTTTATCAAGGAAAACAAGGTAGATGTAGACAACACCCAGGTTGTGTTCGAAATTACCTTGTCAAACCTACGGGCAGAGGGCGAAATCAACGAGCAGGATTTTATGGACAGGGCGAGACTTTTGTGCTCATTGGGACATACTGTACTGATTTCCAATTTTCAAGAATATTACAAATTGGTTGAGTACTTCTCGCAATATTCTAAAAACCGTATGGGGCTATCCATGGGTGTCAACAACCTTATCGACATCTTTGACGAAAAATACTATCGCCACTTGAGCGGCGGTATCCTTGAAGCCTTTGGCAAACTGTTCTTCAAAGATTTGAGAGTATATCTTTACCCTATGGAAGGCGAAGATGGCTCTATCGTCAATAGTGAAAACCTCAAGGTACACCCTAGAATGAAAGAACTCTACAAGTTTTTCAAATACAATGGCAAAGTGGTCGACATCAACGATTACGACCGCTCGATACTTTCCATATTCTCAAGAAATGTCTTAAAAAACATTTCGGAAGGCAAATCCGATTGGGAAAGCATGTTGCCTGAAGGAGTGGCAAAAATCATCAAAGAAAAGGGATTGTTTGGATATGAAGCCGAAGAAGTCATCCACAACAATTAAATAGTTGAGGATCTTGTGAAGTATGCTTGTTATCACGCGATGTACAAAAACACCATCAGATAATGGCATATGGCTCCGGCCAGCACAAAAAGATGCCAGATGACATGGTTGTAGGGTATGCGATCTATTGCGTAAAACAGGATTCCAATGGTATAGAATGCCCCACCGGCAAACAGTAAAGCAACACCATTGTCGCCAATGACATCTGATAAGCTGGAAAAATCGAAAACGATAAGCCAACCCATTACCAAATACAGCAAGGTGGACAATATCTCGAATTTCCCCGTGTAGAACAGTTTGATTACCAAACCAAAAGCCGCGATTATCCATACGGAGACAAACAATTGCAAACCAATACTTTCATTTAGACCAATCAACGTCACTGGCGTGTATGTCCCTGCAATAAGCACATAAATACCAATATGGTCGATGATCCTGAAAAAGTGCTTGCGTTTTTCATCTTTTACATAATGGTACAATGCCGATGCCGTAAACAAAAAGATGATTGAAAACCCGTATATCACTAGGCTAAAAAGGTCAAGAGCCGTGATATTTTTTCCAAAAACAATCAACAGCGCCAAGCCTACTGCCCCAAGCACGGCACCGAGTCCATGGGTCCATGTGTTGAGTTTTTCTTCTAATACGGTTTGCTGTCGCATCATTATTCTTTTGCAGATTTTGCCACCCATTGATCGCGCAAAGCGCCGTAATCAATTTTGAAAGCAGGTTCCTGACGTTCGAGTTGACCCGATTGGAACGCACGGAGCAAAATGTCCTCTATCATAAAATCTTCGGCCACATTAGCGGGATCGTATTCCCGCTTCAACGAAATATCGAAAAGACTGGCAGTGTTATTGAGCCAAAAAGCTTTCCAGCCACTACGCAAATCCTTGATTAACCGGAAAGTTGTTTGGCCTGTCTGCCTATGCACCAACTTTACCAAAATCTGACCCTCGGAACGTGTCAACTTTTTTAGTTCTTCTGTAAATTCATCCTCTATATACCTTTGTATGACCTTGGTATATTTGCGCTTATCACTCTTTCGCTGCAACGTTTCCAAGCGTTCGTTGAGAGCCACCAAACGTTCAGAGGCCAATTTTGCATAAGGATAAACTTTGAGGGTTCTGCGCTTCAAGATCAAATAGCGAGCACGTTCTTCTTTTGAGGCAAATCGATGCTTGCCCATCAAATAGACTTCATGCAACTGAACGACCGGTACCGCTACAGAATCACCATCGATAATATAGTATTCCATTGCAGTACTGTCGTCAGGTTCCGTTTCCACCTGTGGATAGCCAAAAACCGGCACCATCAGTAAAAATATCACTATTTTTATTTTGTCCATCTGCATCCTAGATTGCAAAAAACTGTTGTTAAGGGAGCGCAAAATTAAGAATTTACTGATGTAATAACTTTAAAATAACATTAATATTATTATTTTAGTCGAAAAATAAACCATGGCAAAAAAAAGTATTTTAGATAAAAAATCAATTGAGTTTTTAGAAACTTACCTCAACAACGCAGCTCCAACGGGCTATGAATGGAACGGACAAAAACTTTGGATGAATTACCTGAAACCCTATGTGGACGAATTTATCACAGATACCTACGGGACAGCAGTAGCGGTTATCAATCCATCCGCAAAATACAAAGTGGTCATAGAAGGCCATGCTGACGAAATTTCGTGGTACGTGAACTATATTTCCGATAACGGACTAATCTACGTTATCCGAAACGGCGGCAGCGACCACCAGATTGCACCGAGCAAGATTGTCAACATCCACACAAAAAAAGGCATCGTCAAAGGTGTTTTTGGTTGGCCTGCCATCCACACCAGGAGCAAGGAACGCGAGGAACCTCCCAAACCTGACAATATCTTTATAGATTGCGGCTGCAGCACAAAAAAAGATGTTGAAGCCTTGGGCGTGCACGTTGGTTGTGTGATTACCTATCCCGATGAATTCCATATACTCAATAGTGACAAGTTCGTCTGCAGAGCGCTCGACAACAGAATGGGTGGATTTATGATTGCCCAAGTGGCGCGATTGCTGCACCAGAACAAGAAAAAACTACCTTTCGGGCTGTACATCACAAATTCCGTACAGGAAGAAATTGGGTTGCGTGGCGCAGAGATGATTGCCGAGCGCATAAAACCCAACGCCGCAATCATCACAGACGTGACCCACGACACAACAACCCCGATGATCGAGAAAAAACGGGAAGGCCATGTAGAACTTGGCGCAGGCCCTGTGGTGGCTTACGCACCTGCCGTACAGCAAAAATTGCGCGACCTGATAACCGACACTGCAGAAACAAAAAAAATACCTTTTCAACGCGCCGCTTGCTCCAGGGCAACGGGTACCGATACCGATGCTTTTGCTTACAGCGGAATGGGCGTGGCAAGTGCCCTGATTTCGTTACCCTTACGATATATGCACACCACGGTAGAAATGGTACACAGGGAAGATGTGGAAAATGTGATACGCCTGATTTATGAAACCCTTTTGAACATAAAGGGAAAGGAAACGTTCAGCTATTTCGAATGATTTGGAAGAACTAATAGATATACTTACCCCCGAAGGACTTCCAACAGGAAAAAGTTGCCCGAAATCCGAAATCCATCACAAAGGATATTTCCATAGAACGGCACAGGTATGGCTCTACACAGACAGAGGTGAAATCCTATTAGCGCAGCGTGCCAAATCAAAGTTGATAAAACCTTTGCTCTGGGATGTTTCTGTGGCCGGGCACGTCGATGCGGGCGAAACTGTTGAATCTGCAGCCATTAGGGAAACAAAGGAAGAGATCGGGCTTATGATAACCTATGACGATCTTGAAAAAATTGGCGTTTTTGAATGTTTTCAAACCTACCCCAATGGCATCATCGATAACGAGTTCCACCATACGTATATCGTAAAGTTCAACGCAAGGATCGACGATTTGATTCCCCAAGAAGGAGAAGTTGAATCTTTGAAACTGGTAAGCCCAAAAGCCTTTGAGACAATCCTCGAAAACATCGGCGAAGACAATCATTTGATAAAAAGCAACTTGAAGTACTACCTGTTGGTTTACAATGCCATAATGAACAAAGTAACCACACCCATAAACCAACCAAAAAAATGTACCTGATCTTTTCGGCCATACTCCCCGTTCTGCTTGTCATCATCTACATCTATACAAATGACAAACACGAAAAAGAACCCAAAAGGCTACTGTTCTACAATTTTCTTTTTGGCGCCATTTTGAGCATCATCATCACAACACTCCTATATATAATCATTGGAATCCCACTTCCCTTGCAAAACCACACCAGCGTTTTTGAACAGTTCATCAAGGCTTTTTTCGTTGTTGGACTTACAGAAGAGTTCAGTAAATACATCATTGTCAGGTATTACGCACAGCCTCGTGAGGAATTCAACGAACCCTATGACGGTATTGTCTATTCGGTTATGGTTTCTATGGGTTTTGCCGCAACTGAAAACCTCATGTACGTGTTGCAGGGAGGATTTGGAACCGCTTTGCTCAGGGCTTTTACGGCTGTACCTGCACATGCCACCTTTGCCATACTCATGGGCTTTTTTATGGGAAAGGCCAAGTTCTCTAACAACAAGGCTTTTTGGAACCTGACAGGATTGTTTCTTGCTGTCCTGTTCCACGGATCTTACGATTTTTTCTTGTTCATCGACTTTATTCCCGGTATTTGGATCGGTGCTTTTGTTTCATTGATCATTGGCTTGATATTAGCAAAAAAAGCCATCAAACGTCACCAGTTCAATTCGCATTTCAAAAAAGACCGTTAGGGCATGGAAAAACACTGCTCCAAAATTCGTAACTTTTCAAACTAAAAATTTAAAACCCATCCAATAGCATGGAAGCTGATATTTACCAAATTGACGTTAACGGTCAAACTTCAACCCAAATGAACACTCAAGACATCAATAACCTTGATGCCATAATGACATCTGACTCGCAATACCATGTCCTGAAAGACAACCGATCGTTTAAGGTCGAAATCATAGAAGGAAATTTTGACAGAAAAAGATATAAAGTAAAAGTCAACAACAACACATATAACATACAAATAAACAATAAGTTGGATTTATTGATAAAACAAATGGGGTTCGAAGCGGGCTCCTCCAGATTTATCAACGAAATCAAAGCTCCGATGCCAGGGCTCGTTCTGGACATCCCCATAAAAATTGGCGATCAAGTGAACGAAAACGACATCCTGTTGATACTCGAAGCCATGAAAATGGAGAATGCGCTATCCTCCCCAAGAGCAGGAATTATCAAATCTATTGTGGTTGAGAAAGGCCAGGCAGTAGATAAAGGTCAGCTTTTGATAGAGTTTGAATAAAGCCTCCCCAAACCCCTCCCAAGGAGGGACTTTCCGAAAGAGGTAAAATATATTGATTAAATGTTTCAACAACTTTAGACCTGAAACTTTAAACTTTAAACAAAAAATTTAATGAAAAAAATATTAGTAGCAAACAGGGGAGAAATTGCATTACGAGTAATGCGTACTGCCCAAAAAATGGGAATAAAAACAGTTGCTGTTTATTCGACAGCCGACAGAAACGCACCTCACGTAAAATTTGCTGATGAGGCAGTTTTGATTGGAGAAGCACCTTCAAATCAGTCGTATTTATTAGGGGATAAAATTATTGAAGTCTGCAAGCAACTCGGAGTGGACGGAATTCACCCGGGTTACGGATTTTTGGCTGAAAATGCCGATTTTGCAGAAAAAGCAGAGCAAAACGGAATCGCTTTTATCGGACCTCGTTCCAAAGCCATCAAAATTATGGGAAGCAAATTGGCTGCAAAAGAAGCAGTTAAGGCTTATAATATTCCGATGGTTCCCGGATTGGACGAAGCGATTACTGATGTAACCCAAGCCAAACAAGTAGCTAAAGAAATCGGTTTTCCGATTCTTATCAAAGCCTCTGCAGGAGGTGGAGGAAAAGGAATGCGAGTTGTCGAAAAAGAAGAAGAGTTTGAGGCACAGATGCAACGAGCCATTTCAGAGGCAACTTCGGCTTTTGGGGATGGTTCTGTTTTTATAGAAAAGTACGTAGGTTCTCCAAGACACATCGAAATTCAGGTAATGGCTGACACACACGGAAATGTGGTGCATTTGTTCGAGAGGGAATGTAGCGTTCAGAGAAGACATCAAAAAGTGGTAGAGGAAGCCCCATCTGCTGTACTTACTGCTGAAATCCGTCAGGCAATGGGAGAGGCAGCTGTAAAAGTGGCTAAATCTTGTGATTATGTAGGAGCTGGAACGGTGGAGTTTTTGTTGGACGAAAACAAAAATTTCTATTTCTTGGAAATGAATACAAGACTTCAGGTAGAACATCCGGTTACAGAAATGATTACAGGAATTGATTTGGTCGAAATGCAAATCAGAGTGGCGAGAGGAGAAGTTTTGCCAATTAAACAAGAAGATTTATCTATCAAAGGACACGCTTTGGAACTTCGTGTATATGCAGAAGACCCATTGAGTGATTTCTTACCAAGTATCGGAAATTTATCGGCTTACCAACTTCCTGAAGGAAAAGGAGTTCGTGTCGATAACGGAATCGAAGAAGGAATGGACGTGCCAATTTATTACGACCCGATGTTGTCAAAATTGATTTCCTACGGAAAAGACAGAGAGGAGGCTTTGCAGATTATGTTAAAAGCGATTGAAGATTATAAAGTAGAGGGGATTTTTACGACACTTCCATTCGGAAAATTTGTGTTTGAACACGAAGCATTCAGAAGTGGCGATTTTGATACACATTTCGTTAAGAAATATTATAGTGCAGATTTGTTGAAAGATGAAATTTCAAAAGAAGCAGAAATTGCTGCTCTCATAGCTTTCAAGCAATATTTAGAAGATAAAAAGATTGTAAGATTACCAAATTGATTTGTAACCACAAATATTTTTTAGCCACAGATGCACAGATAATAATTTAAGTATTAAATATTTAAAATGACACAGATTTTGAATGTTTCACATTCAATGGAAAAAAAGTATCTGTGTATCTGTGGCTAAAAAAACATAAAACAAATTTGATATGAATTTTCCTTTACAGAACGAAACTTATAAAATCATAGGGATTTGTATGGAGGTGCATAACAATTTAGGAAAAGGTTTTTCTGAAATTGTGTACAAAGACGCATTGGAAGTAGAGTTTAATAGAGAGGGAATATTATACGAAAGAGAAAAAGAATATTTGGTAAATTATAAAGGAGTTATATTACCACATAAATTTTATGCTGATTTTGTGGTTTTTGATAATGTGATATTAGAAATAAAAAGTGTCAGTAAAATAGCAGATAAGCATATTGCCCAAGCAATAAATTATCTGAAAGTATCACAAAATAAAATTGCACTTGTTGTTAATTTTAATGAAGATAAATTACAATATAAAAGATTGATTTTGTGAGTTGAGCCACAGATATTTTTAGCCACAGATGCACAGATAATAATTTAGTATTAATATTAAAATGACACAGATTTTGAATGTTTAACATTCAAATAAATTGAAAAATAAATATCTGTGCATCTGTGGCTAAAAAAAATCAGAGCAAAACATAAAAGAATATGAACTACAAACTAAAAGTATTAGAAACCAAACAAGCAGAAGCTGTATTGGGAGGAGGACAAAAAAGGATAGACGCTCAACACTCGAAAAAGAAACTTTTTGCGAGGGAGAGGATAGAATATCTATTGGACGAGGGTTCGTTTGAAGAAATAGGAATGTTCGTAACCCACAGAACCAAAGACTTCGGAATGGATAAGGAAGTGTATTTGGGAGATGGAGTGGTTACGGGGTACGGAACCATAAATGGACGTTTGGTCTATGTTTTTGCACAGGATTTTACGGTCTTCGGAGGTTCGCTTTCGGAAACACACGCAGAAAAAATCTGTAAGGTAATGGATATGGCTCTGAAAGTTGGAGCTCCAATGATTGGATTGAACGATTCGGGAGGTGCGAGAATTCAGGAGGGAGTGCGTTCGCTTGGAGGATATGCAGATATTTTCTATCGCAACGTACAGGCTTCGGGAGTGATTCCGCAGATTTCTGCTATTATGGGACCCTGTGCGGGGGGAGCAGTTTATTCCCCTGCAATGACGGATTTTACGATGATGGTTGAGAATACTTCGTATATGTTCGTGACAGGACCAAATGTAGTAAAAACCGTTACTAACGAAACTGTAACAGCAGAGGAATTAGGAGGAGCATCAACCCATTCGACCAAATCGGGAGTGGCTCATACCACTTCTGCCAATGATGTGGAATGTTTAGAAGATGTAAAGAAATTACTTTCATACTTACCTCAAAACAATACGGAACTTCCTCACGATTTGCCTTATATCCCAACAGACGAAATCAGAATGGCTTTGGATTCTATTATTCCGGATAGTGCTACAAAGCCTTATGATATGAAAGATGTTATCAACAATCTGATTGATGAAGATTCTTTCTTTGAAATCCATAAGAATTTTGCAGAGAATATCGTAGTAGGTTTTGCTCGTTTAGGAGGAAGAAATCTCGGAATTGTAGCGAATAATCCGATGTTTTTGGCAGGGTGTTTAGATGTAAACAGCTCGACTAAAGCTGCTCGTTTTACCCGTTTTTGTGATGCGTTCAACATTCCGCTTTTGGTATTGGTTGATGTACCCGGATTTTTACCCGGAACTGACCAGGAATGGAACGGAATTATCGTTCACGGAGCGAAATTATTATACGCTTTGTCGGAAGCAACCGTTCCGAAAGTAACGGTCATTACCCGTAAGGCTTACGGAGGTGCTTATGATGTGATGAACTCGAAACACATCGGAGCCGATATGAACTATGCTTGGCCTACTGCTGAAATTGCAGTAATGGGAGCAAAAGGTGCATCAGAAATTATCTTCAAAAAAGAAATTTCGGAAGCAGAAGATCCTGCTGCTAAATTGGCTGAAAAAGAAGCTGAATATGCAAGAAAATTTGCAACTCCGTATCGTGCAGCTCAAAGAGGATTTATTGACGAGGTTATCTTACCAAACGAAACTCGTAAAAAATTGCTGAAAACTTTTGCAATGCTAGAAAACAAAGAAGTTGAAAGACCGAAAAGAAAACACGGGAATATTCCGTTGTAGATCTATAAGATTATTTTTTTGGCGTGACCCTTTTCCTATCTACCCCCCTTGGCTCGGGTCGGGCTATCCGCTACAAGTCCTCGCTCCGTTGCACTTTGCTGTGGGCTTTCCGCTGCTATCCCTCACGCACCCTGCCCGTTCACATTTTGGGCGTTTGCCAAACACCCGTCAAAACCGTATTCTTCTAACTCCAACGCTCGCCGATAGCCTTAAAATACCGTTTGGCCTCGATGACCACTTTAGGGGCCAATATCAGCGTTGCCGTCATTGTCGGGATGGCCATCAAAGCAAAAACCCCATCTATCAGATTGAGCATCATGCTCAAAGGCGTCATCGCCCCCATAAGAATACTGGCAATATAGAAATAGTTGTAATAATGCTTGTTGTGCGCTCCAAACAGAAATGACATGCATTTGGTCCCGTAATACGAATACGTAAAAAGCGATGATATGCTAAATGTCGCTATGCATATCAGCAATATATAGTTTCCATAATCGGGCATTGCACTGCGAAAAGCCGTTGCTGTAAGGCTAACACCGTTAGCATCACTGGTTTGCCAAACACCCGTAACCAAAATGGCCAAAGCCGTCAGGGTACAAACCACCAAAGTATCAATCGCCGGGCCCAACATGGCCACAAGACCTTCGCGAACAGGTTCACCCGTTCTGGAAGCGCCATGGGCCATCGGCGCCGTACCTATCCCCGCTTCATTACTAAAAGCACCACGACGCACACCCAATAATATCAAACCGCCCAAAACACCACCCAAAAACGAGTCGCCTTTAAAAAATGCACCTTCAAAAGCATCGGTAAACATCAGAACCAAATATTTAGGCAGCTCATCTATATAAACACCCAAAATAAACACAACCGCCATAAAATACAGTACGACCATAAATGGCACCAACTTTTCCGACGTCTGGCTGATGCGCTTCAATCCGCCAAAAATGACCACAGAGGTTATTGCCACCAACAAAATACCAATTATAAAACTGCTTGTGGTATCTACAGCGACGCCATTAGGCTCTAACAATATAAAGTCGATGGACTGTTTGAGTTGGTTGACGTTAAATACCGGCAATGCACCAACCATACCGGCAATACTGAAAAATATGGCCAAAGGTTTCCAGCGTTTCCCCAAACCTTCCATAATGAAATACATAGGCCCGCCCTGCACATTCCCCTCACTGTCCCTACCCCTATACATCACAGCAAGAGTACAGGTAAAAAATTTGGTAGTCATACCAACAATACCGCTTACCCACATCCAAAACATTGCACCTGGCCCACCAATATGGATTGCCACCGCGACACCCGCAATATTGCCCATTCCAACCGTTGAGGACAAAGCGGTCATCAAAGCCTGAAAATGGTTAATTTCACCAGGATCATGCGGATTGCTATACTTGCCCCGTAACACGCGTACTGCATGCACAATGTAACGGAACGGCAAAAACCTCGAAAGTATCGTGAGATAAACACCACCACCTATCAGCAACACTATCAATGGCAACCCCCAGGCATAGCTTGCAAATTGCTCCAAAATGAGATCAAGAGTATCCATTAAATGAAATTTTAAAATTCAAGTTAAACAAAAGACGATTGTCTTGGCAACATGAATATAGTCGTCTGTTTAATTATTTGTCAACGTGCAATTCAACATTGTTCATATAAAGTTTTAATTCATAAAACAAAAGCACAACACAATACCTTTATCTTGCTGAAATAAAGTTCTTTGTCGTGCGCCAAAGTCATTTTCATCAGATTCTAAATATATTGTTTTTCCAGTAGAAATTTTTTGATTGTTAATTAAAATGCGTCTAATACATATAAAAATCATTATTTTTAGTTTTTAACATTATCTTTACATTAATAAGCACTGCGATTGGAATCAAAATCTACACGATTATACTTTCTGGATGCTGTCAGGGCGTTTGCTATCCTGATGATGCTGCAAGGACATTTTGTTGACACGCTCCTTAATCCCATATACCGTGATGATGCATACCCGGCATACACCATTTGGTCCTATTTCAGAGGCATTACGGCCCCGGTGTTCTTTACCATTTCCGGACTGGTATTCCTATATCTGTTATTGAAAGCCTACCAAAAAGGTGATGACAGCATAAGGATTCGCAAAGGCATTTCCAGGGGATTGATGCTTATTTTGATCGGTTATCTTTTGAGGATTCCTTTCTTTTCATGGTTTAAAGGTCGTTTTGACACCTACTTTTTGGTCATTGATGTGCTTCAATGCATCGGGCTGTCCCTTTTGTTGCTTATCGGCATTTACCATGCATGTCTAAAGAACAGCCGAGTCCTATCTGTAGTGTTACTGCTCTTGGGTTGCATCATTTTTGTTACAGAACCATTGTATCGAGGCCTTCGTTTGGATAACGTGCCTTTGGTTTTGGTCAATTATATTTCCAAAGCCAATGGTTCTGTATTCACTATGCTGCCATGGTTTGGATATGTATGTTTTGGCGGGTTGTTGGCCACTATCTTTTTTAGAAGCCCACAAACAAAACGGTTCAAGAGAAACGCTGTTATATCATTTTTTGCGATTGGGCTACTATTGCTATATTATTCTACTTATGCTTTACATAAATTATATTATATAACTGGTATCGAATTATTTGAAAGATCAGCAAATTATAATTATTTGTTTTTGAGGCTTGGGAATGTTTTTATCTATTTTGGTTTTTTTTACATGCTCGAAAGGTTCATGAAACAATCAATTGTCACAAAAATCGGCGAAAAAACACTCAACATCTATGTGGTCCATTTTATCATAATCTACGGAAGCTTTACCGGCATTGGCCTAAAGCATTTTTGGTACAAGTCACTCGAACCATGGGAAGCAGTTTTTGGAGCGCTCTTGTTCATCGTTGTGGTATGTTTTATCGTATTGAACCTGGGCAAAACCAATGTGTTCATCTACGGTCAACTGCAAAGGGCATGGAATTATGCGACCAGAAAATTGGGTGTTGTATTTGATGGTATCAAGAAAACAAACTAACCTCTTTGCTTCAAAAAATCCAGGATATTTCCCTCAATCCGATTGTGGATATTGCTCACGTCTGCCCTCACAAAGGATTCGCCCATAATTTTTTCGTACAGTTCAATATAGCGCTCACTCACGGTTTCTATGTATGCATCGCTCATTTCGGGCACTTTTTGTCCCGGCAATCCATGAAAACCATTGGCCATCAACCATTGACGGACAAATTCTTTGGATAATTGTTTTTGCGCCTCACCTCTATCCTGACGCTCCTGATAGCCGTTGGCATAAAAATACCGTGAAGAATCCGGCGTGTGTATTTCATCAATCAGGACAATTTTTCCGTCCTTGGTCTTTCCAAATTCATATTTGGTATCTACTAAAATAAGTCCTCTTTCGGCTGCAATTTCGGTTCCTCTTTGGAACAATTTTCTTGTATAATCTTCCAAAACCGCATAATCTTTCTCATTAATAATTTGCCGTTTTAAAATATCATCTTTGGATATGTCCTCATCGTGGCTGCCCATTTCAGCTTTTGTTGCGGGTGTAATGATTGGTTGGGGGAACTTGTCGTTTTCCTTCATCCCATTTGGCATTTCCACACCACAAAGCATCCGTTTTCCGGCTTTATACTCTCTGGCAGCGTGACCTGAAAGGTAGCCCCGAATGACCATTTCCACCTTAAAAGGCTTGCACAAATGTCCAACAGCCACATTGGGATCGGGCGTAGCGATGAGCCAGTTGGGCACCAAATCTTCAGTCTGAAGCATGAATTTGGTCGCTATCTGATTCAAAATCTGCCCTTTGTACGGTATCCCTTTGGGCATAACCACATCGAATGCGCTCAATCGGTCGGTGGCAATCATTACCAACAAATTATCATTGATATTGTAAACTTCACGCACCTTTCCTTTATAAACACTTTTTTGGTTAGGGAAGCTGAAATTAGTGCTCGTTATGGTATTATTGGAATTTGATGTCACTTGTGGTCGAAATAATTATTCTCTGTTTTCAATGCCTTTGTAAGCTTCGATGATTTTCTTGACGAGCCTGTGCCTTATCACATCTTTTTCGTCCAACATGACAATACCGACACCTTCCACGTTCTTTAGGATGAGCAAAGCTTCTTTGAGGCCAGACAGGGTGCGACGGGGCAAATCTACCTGGCCGGGATCACCGGTCAAAAGGAATTTAGCATTCTTTCCCATACGTGTCAGAAACATTTTCATCTGGTTGTGGGTCGTGTTCTGCCCCTCGTCCAAAATCACAAAGGCGTTGTCCAAAGTACGGCCACGCATGAATGCCAGTGGCGCAATCTGAATGGTACCGTTTTCAATTAACGTTAGCAGTTTTTCTGGCGGTATCATATCCCGAAGCGCATCGTACAAAGGTTGCATGTACGGGTCGAGCTTTTCTTTGAGGTCACCGGGCAAAAAACCAAGGTTTTCGCCTGCCTCGACGGCAGGACGGGTCAAAATAATACGCTTCACCTCTTTGTTCTTCAACGCCTTGACGGCCAAAGCCACGCCGGTATAGGTCTTTCCTGTTCCTGCCGGCCCAATGGCAAAGACCATATCGTTCTTACGGATACTCTCTACCAGGCGGCGTTGGTTATGGGTCTGAGCCTTGATAATCTTGCCGCCAACACCGTGCAGAATGATCTCGTCACTCTGGACACCGGTACTGTAATCGTCCCTGCTTTGGCTTGTGAGCACGCGCTCTATCATGTTTTCGTCAATCTTGTTGTATTTACCGAAATGCTCCGTGAGCATCTCCACCCGGCGGTCAAATTCCTCCAACAAATCCTCGTCGCCATAGGCCATTATTTTGTTGCCGCGGGCGACGATTTTTAACTTTGGAAAGTATTTTTTTAGCAGTTCAATGTTGGCATTTTGCTCACCAAAAAAATCTTTGGGGGTAATTTCTTCGAGTTCAATTACTATTTCGTTCAAAAGCGTTCAATTTATTTGATATAATCTGGTTTGTTTTATTAGCTTTGTGACGTTGGTACAATAGCTTCTATTTTTTGTTGCAACCCTTACAAATCTAACGGAAAAAATTGTACTCCGGACACCTGTTTCTTTTTAAAATTGAAATAGTTTTCAACAATCAACCCTGTATGGCCATCAGTATTAAATTCTAAAAAAAAGCGCTCTAATTTTTATGGCAATTATCACATTGACCACTGATTTCGGGGAAAAGGACCATTTTGCAGGCGCCGTAAAAGGTGCGATCTACAGTGAGTCCGAAGATTTCAAGATTGTTGATATTTCACATTCCGTTTCACCGTTCAACATTCCTGAAGCAGCTTACATCGTCCAAAATTCGTACATGAGTTTTCCAAAAGGCACCGTACACATCATCGGTATCGATGGGGAGCTACATCCAGAAAACCGACACATTGCCGTTAAGCTCGACGGGCATTATTTCGTTTGTGCCGACAATGGCATTATCAGCATAATGACGGAAGAAATCGCTCCGGAAAAAATGGTCGAGATCAACATCCATGGCAGCTCATTGCCGGAAACCACTACATTGGACACTTTTGTGAAAGTGGCATGCCACTTGGCACGCGGCGGCACACTGGAAGTTATCGGCAAGGCAATTGATAGCCTGAAGCCCACAAAGAGCATGCTGCCGTTTGTAAACGACGAGCAGAACCAGATTATCGGAAGCGTCATTTACGTGGACAACTATGGAAATGTTGTGTCCAACATACGGAAGAAATTTTTTGAATCCGTACAGAAAGGACGTTCTTATGAAGTTCAAGCACGCAGTTACAAATTTGACAGGGTTTTGAGCAAATACAGCGACATAGTGGATTTTGATGTCCCCGAAGCCTCAAGAAACGTCGAAGGCAAAAAAATGGCCATTTTTAACACATCAGGACATCTTGAGATTGCCGTTTATAAAAGCGACAACGCTACGGTGGGAAGCGCTTCAAAACTACTCGGGCTGCAATTGCGGGATACCATCAGCGTGAATTTTGTCTGAATTAAAGTTTCAAATTATAAAGATATGTTAGTAAGAATTGTAAAAATGAGTTTTGAACCATCAAAAGTTGGGTCGTTTCTTGCTAATTTTGATTCCAACAAACAGCATATCCGGAATTTTGAAGGCTGTACCCATTTGGAACTGTACAGGGACACAACACAACAAAATGTATTTTTCACTTATAGCCATTGGAATACCGAAACCGACCTGGAACGTTATCGCCAGTCCGACCTTTTCAAGTCTGTATGGGCAAAAACAAAAATTTTGTTCAACAATAAGCCAGAAGCATGGAGCGTTGATACGGTGCACCGTCTTCCATAGAAATTTAACATAAAAGCTGCTGTCTATCAAATGATTGCCATCCTCAAAAAAGAAATCAATTCGTTTTTTGCCTCGCCTGTAGGGTATTTGGTGATTACCGTGTTCCTGCTGTCAAATGGTCTTTTCTTATGGGTTTTCAAAGGCGATTTAAACATTCTCGACAATGGTTTTGCCGATCTATCAGCGTTTTTTCAGCTTGCGCCATGGATCTTGATTTTCCTAGTACCTGCAGTAACAATGCGGAGCTTCGCTGAAGAAAAAAGGCTCGGCACCCTTGAACTATTACTTACAAAACCCGTTACAAACTTTCAAATAGTGCTTGGGAAGTTTTTGGGGGCTTTTTTGCTCGTACTGATGGCCTTGTTGCCGACATTACTTTATGTTTTGAGCGTTTACAAGCTTGGCGCTACCGAAGGCAACCTCGATATGGGCAGCACACTGGGATCCTATTTCGGACTGTTGTTCCTTGCATCGGCCTATGCGGCCATCGGGATTTTTGCTTCCACACTTTCTGACAATCAGATCGTAGCATTCATCATTGCGGTATTTCTGTGCTTTTTCTTTTATTTCGGATTCGAGGGATTGTCCAATTACAATATTTTTGGAGATTTGGTATATTTGGAAAAGCTCGGGATGGAAGCCCATTTTAAAAGTATGGGGCGAGGTGTCATCGATACCAGGGATGTCCTATATTTTTTGAGCGTGACCCTGTTTTTTATTGTTTTGGCAAAGTTGAAAATACAAAAGCACTAATGAAAAAAAAATGATTCCATCGGCAACACTTATCATCTTCCTCATCATCGTATTTGTGCTCGTGTTCCTTTTTGTAAACACAATCGACAGACGAAAATGGCTGACCTTTACCATCAGCATCGTTGTCACGCCTTTGGTCTATTTTTATGGTTTTTACCCAATGGTAAACATTTTCAGCAGCTACCACCACGAAAAATATTTTGATTCGGAAAACTGGAAGAGCAGTCCCGCTCTTCGCTATGAGATGAGCGACGATCTGGTGGCCACAAAAGAACTCATAGGGCGAACAAAAGACGATGTAACCCTGTTGCTCGGCCCGTACGAATGGTTGAGCTGGAATGACACTATCCACGGAAAGGATCCAAACATGTGGAACTATGGTTTGGGTATCGAACCCGGCGCACTCAACGACCAAAAGGAGAATATGTGCATCACGTTCAGGAACAACAAGGTCGTCGATGTGCAACTGTACCAAGCACCTATTTTAGAACCAGAGAATGATGCTGAAAAATAAACAAACCCTAAAAAAAACGGTCCTGCTTTTAACTTTGCTCGTGCTGGTTAATATCTTGGGGAGCCATTTCTATAAACGGTTTGACCTGACACAGGACAAACGCTATACACTTTCTGAATCGGCATTAGGTATTGTGGAAAATATCGATTCGCCGTTGATCGTCGATGTGTTCCTTGAAGGCGATTTTCCATCAGAATACAGGCGCTTGCGCGACGAAACCCGACAACTCCTCGAAGAGTTTGCTTTGCACAACCCACAAATCAAATTCAGTTTCATCGACCCAATTGAAGATGAAAAAACAAGGGACGCCAATATCAGCCAACTCGTAAATCGAGGTTTGGAACCACGCCAACTCACAGTGAGCGGTAGCGGAAAGACCTCAAAAGCGCTTATTTTTCCTTGGGCACTTGCGAGCTATCAAGAACAAACGGTAAAAATCCCGCTCATAAAAAACATCATTGGGGCCACAACGGACGAGACCATCAGCAGTTCTGTCCAAAACCTTGAATATGCTTTTGCAGAAGGATTTAAAAAATTGGTTGTTCCTAAAGAGAAAAAAATCGCCATACTCAAGGGCAATGGCGAACTATCCGACATTTACATTGCCGATTTTTTGAAAACCATCAAAGAACACTATTTCATTGCCCCTTTTACATTGGATAGTGTTTCTTCAAATCCCGTAAGGACACTCGACAGGCTCAAAGATTACGATCTGGTCATTGCAGCAAAGCCCACAGAGACCTTTACAGAAAACGAAAAATATGTGCTTGACCAATACACCATGAACGGCGGCAAAAGTCTTTGGCTGACCGAATCTGTCGTGATGGACACAGACAGCCTGAAAAACGAAAAGGGAAGCGCTGTTGCGGTAATGCGGGATTTGAATCTCACCGATTTTTTCTTCAAGTATGGCCTGCGCATCAACCCCAACATCGTGAACGACCTGTACTCTGCCCCCATTTGGCTCGCATTGGGTGAAGGGAGCGAGGCACAATTCCAACCGCTTCGATGGCCTTATTCACCATTGGCAGGAACCAATCCAGAACACCCAATCACAAGCAATTTGAATATGGTAAAATTTGATTTTGCAAGCCAAATCGATACACTGAAAAACGGTATATCCAAAAAAATCCTTTTGAAAAGTTCCGATCTTACCAAATTAGAAGGTGTCCCAAGCCAAATCAGTCTGGACATTGTTACCCAAGAACCCGATCTAGAAACCTATACCAAAGGCCCACAACCATTGGCAGTACTACTCGAAGGGACATTTACATCGGTGTACAACAACCGCATCAAACCGTTTCAAATTGAAAATGACAAGCAGGTTAGCACACCCACCAAAATGATCGTTGTATCAGACGGCGATGTGATTCGCAACGACGTGGTACAGAACCAACCCCAAGAACTCGGTTTTGACCGTTGGACCGGGCGAAGCTTTGGCAACAAGGAATTTCTCGAAAATGCAGTCAATTATCTGCTCAACGACGACGGACTTATAAACATTCGCAGCAAGGAAATTGTCATTCCATATATGGATCGACAAAAAACAACAGACCAACGAACACTATGGCAGTCCGTCAACATCGCATTGCCCTTGGCCATTCTGGGCTTGTTCGGCCTGGGATATGGCTATATCCGAAAAAGAAAATACACCTGATTGTTAATAAATTTGTTTTATTAAACAAGGCTATTGGAATATATTTGTAAATCGTATCCGAAAATCAAAAACACGTAGATGAAATTTATAGTATCAAGCACACATTTGTTAAAGCAGTTGCAGGTATTGGGAGGTGTGATCAACAACTCAAATACCCTTCCCATTTTGGATAATTTTTTGTTTGACCTCAAAGATTCAAAACTGACCGTATCTGCAAGCGATCTTGAAACAACCATGACTTCGGTCATTGAAGTAGAGAGCAATACCGACGGAAGCATCGCGCTGCCCGCAAAACTACTTCTCGAAACATTAAAGACTTTCCCTGAACAACCTTTGACTTTTGTGGCTGAAAGCAATAACATTGTAGAAATCAGCTCCAATCACGGAAAATATGCCCTTGCCTACGCAAACGGAAATGAATTTCCAAAAGCCGTTGCCCTTGAAAATCCAAGTAAAGCGACCATCCCCGGTGAAATTTTGGCCACTGCCATTGGAAAGACCATTTTTGCCGCCGGCAATGACGACCTGCGCCCCGTTATGAGCGGCGTATTCTTCCAGTTTTCAACGGAAGGACTTACTTTTGTGGCAACGGACGCCCACAAATTGGTTAAATATTCACGGGATGATGTCAAGGCAAGCGAAACGGCAGAATTTATCATGGCCAAAAAGCCATTGAACCTCCTCAAAGGCATATTGGCAACAACAACTGATGACATTACTATTGAATACAACGACAGCAATGCCAAGTTCACTTTTGACAATTCAGAACTCATCTGTCGTTTAATAGATGGAAAATATCCCAACTATGAAGCGGTAATCCCTAAAGAAAACCCTAACAGGCTTACCATTGACAGAATACAGTTTCTAAATTCCGTACGACGGGTGAGCATCTTTTCCAACAAGACTACGCACCAGATCCGTTTGAAAATTGCAGGTGCAGAACTGAACATATCTGCTGAAGACATCGACTATTCAAACAAAGCTGAAGAACGGCTTACCTGCGACTATCAGGGCGACGACATCCAGATAGGGTTCAACTCGCGCTTCCTTACCGAAATGCTGACAAACCTAAATTCAGACGAAGTACAACTTGAGATGAGCTTACCCAACAGGGCGGGAATCCTGACTCCTGCCGATGGTTTGGACGAAGGCGAAAACATCACCATGCTCGTTATGCCGGTAATGCTAAACAATTAATGCATTTTTTTGATCCTTTTTTGATTGAAAGCAATTGAAAATGTTTTAGACCTTAAATTAAAAAACCCGCAACATAGCGGGTTTTTTTAGACCATTCAATTAAAAATCAATTGATAAAATTAAAAGAAAACGGATAGTTGGGAGTTTCACCATTGCTTGCCTTTATTGCATTGACCACCGGATATATTACCCCGATGATTCCCAGAAACACAAATCCCAAAAGCCCCAATCCGAAAAGCAGTATCAATGGAATGCAAATAATGCAATAAACAATCAGGCTCAACTGAAAATTGATGATTCGTTTGCCGTGGATATCCATTTGATAGACATTACCCTTTTGTGTCGCCCATATAATCAAAGGCACCAAAAGGCTGCCAAAGCCTGTCAACAGTGACACCAGCTGGCTTAAGTGCGTAATGACAATAAGCTGTTTATCTTCTCTCATAACAGTGGTTTTTTGATTGTTTGTATCAATAAGACTACTTAACTGCCAAAATGTTACACCAACCAAAAACTATAGCCTTTCTACGACCATCCTGCATTTATCCGGATGGCCAATTGCACGCCATTCAAATAGCTTTTAAGCAAAATGGTTGCTCATATCCAAAAGCAGAAAACAACGTGTATTCCATACCTTCAGAACAAAACTATTTCTAAAAAAAGGAGATTTCTTAAAATCCGATCATTTGGTTGTGCCTCTCAAAACCAGATTTGTCTTGATCGTTTTGGTAACAGGCATGCCATCCACCCTATTGTTCAACCTATCAATCAAAAGAGCAACCGAGGTTTTTCCAATATCCACGGCGTGTTGTTTGATGGTAGAGAGTTTTGGGTCGGTAAAAGGGAGTACATTTTCATCAGAAAAACCAATGATGGAAAGGTCATCCGGAATGCGCTTGCCACGCTTGACGGCTTTGTGCATCGCCACTACTCCGGTGGTATTGTCTATGGAGAGGATACCGTCTATATCCGGATGCTTATCAAAAAGCGACTCAATGCGCTCTTCAATGTTGTCTTTTTGACTAACATGGAGCATGGTGGGTCCATTTGTATAATTAGACGCTTCTTCAAGCGCTTTCAGGTAGCCATTGATACGCAATTTTCCAACGCTCAATTCTTCAATATCGCTCAAAAGTGCAATATGCTTTCTGCCTTCGGCCAGCAAATGTTTTGCAGCTTCGTAGCTGGCCCCAAAGTCGTCGATGATGACCTTATCACAATCTATATCTTCCAACACCCTGTCAAACATAACCACGGGAATGTCTTGCCGGAGAATGCTTTCTATGTGTTGTGTTTGGTTTTTTACTTGTGTTTCTTCGGCGGCCGAAACGATAAAACCGTCAACGCTGCCGTTGCCCAATACTTCAAAACTGTGGATTTCTTTATCGGAAGACTCGTTACTGATACAGATGATAATATCGTAGCCTCTTTGGGCCGCCTCTTCCTCCACTCCATAGAGTACTTTGGCAAAAAAATGGTTGAGAATATTGGGGATGATAACACCTATGGTCTTCGTTTTGTTGCTTTTAAGACTTATAGCCACCTTGTTGGGCTGGTAATTGAGCTCCTTGGCCAATGCTCTTACACGTTCAATTGTATCTTTACTAATCTCTTCACTTCCATGCAACGCTTTTGAGACCGTGGATACGGAAACATTGAGTTTTTCGGCGAGCTGTTTGAGAGTGACCATTGTGCTGAAAATCCTTTAAAAAAAATGAAATACCTAAACTTGGACAAATTTTAGATAAAACTTCAAATTTGTTCAAAATTAAAAAAATATAACGAAGTTATAGTAAAAAATAAAACGCTTAACAATAAAATTTGTTAGCCATTGATCACACTTCAACTCAATGAACGCAACGGTTATCTCCCTGTTTAACATAGAAACCATTTGCAATGGTTCGCTTATTCAACGACAAGCAGGTGCATCCGGATAGGATTATGTGCCGCCGATGGCAAACTACTTACAGTCTTTTGACATACATTGCGCAAAAACCTATCTTTGACTGTCTATAAGCACCAAAATGCAAGCATACGTGTTAGCCGAATATACCATAAAGTACATAAACCAAACCAACCGAAACGTTTTTCTGACGGGAAAAGCAGGAACGGGAAAAACGACTTTGCTCAAAGAAATCCTCGAAACCACGCACAAAAATACGGTAGTGGTCGCTCCAACGGGGATTGCGGCACTCAATGCAGGCGGCGTTACGATTCATTCTATGTTTCAGCTTCCATTTGGAGGATTTTTGCCTACACATTCTGCACCTCCATACATTAACGATAGTGTTCGTTTTGAAAACCGAAGCACACTTCGCAGACACTTCAATATGAACAAAACCAAGCAGGAAGTCCTGCGAAATATGGAACTTTTGATTATTGACGAAGTGAGCATGCTCCGGGCCGATGTGCTCGATGCAATGGATTTTATGTTACAGTCTGTTCGTAAAAACGATGAGGCTTTTGGAGGCGTTCAGGTTTTGTTTATCGGAGATTTGTTGCAGCTTCCTCCCGTAGTCCGCCATCAGGAATGGGAAGTGCTGAAAAATTATTATTCGGGAATGTTCTTTTTTCATTCGCTTGCAGTGAAGAACAATCCGCTTTTGTATATCGAATTGGATAAAATCTATCGTCAGACCGAGCAGGACTTTATCAGTGTGCTGAACAATCTTCGGAACAACCGTACCACTCCCGAAGATGTCAGATTGCTCAACAAATTCGTTCAACCCGATTTTGACGTAAAGAGCAAACAAGGATACATCACGCTTACCACTCACAATGCAAAGGCCGATATGATGAACAGAGAAGCTCTCAACGAATTGAAAAGCGAAGCATTCAAATATTATCCCGAAGTTGTTGGAGATTTTCCTGAAAAAATCTATCCGATCGAGGAAGAACTGGAACTTAAAGTCGGTGCTCAAATTATCTTTATCAAAAACGATCTGGGTTATGAAAAGCGCTATTTCAACGGAAAAATGGCAATCGTTCATTCGGTGTCCGAAAAGGAAATTGTAGTGCATTTTCCCGATGAAAACAAATACCTCGAAGTCGAAAGACACACGTGGGAAAACATCAGATATTCGGTTGATGCAAATTCAAAAGAGATAAAAGAAGAAGTTTTAGGGACGTTTACGCATTTCCCGATAAAATTGGCTTGGGCAATTACCGTGCACAAAAGCCAGGGACTTACGTTTGACAAGGCAGTTTTGGACCTTTCGCAGGTTTTTGCATCGGGACAGGCTTATGTGGCACTTTCGAGATTGCGTTCGCTTAATGGCTTGGTTTTGCTCAATCCCATCCAGCTCAACGGAATCACGAATGATGCTTCCGTAATGGAATATTCCAAAAACAAATGCGAAAAAGAAACGCTTGAACAAGAACTCGATATTCAGACAAAAAATTATATCCATCACTGTATCGTTAAATGTTTTTCGTGGAGAGTGATGCAAAGCACTTGGAAAAACCACCTGCAAACCTACTCTTCCGAACTGCCGAAAAGCAAGAAAAACGAATTCCGAAAGTGGGCAGAACTGCAGCACGACAGCATTGGGGAATTATTGGTACATTCCGAAAGATTTATTGCTCATCTGCATCGATTATTTAATTCTCACCCTTATAACTTTCAATATATCAAAGAACGGTTTGACAAGGCCTACGAATACTTTTTCCCGAAACTGGACAACCTTGCTTTTGAGGTATTATACACGGTAGAAAAAGTAAAGCGAATGAAAAAGATGAAAGCCTTTTTTGAAGAAATATCCCTTTTGGAAGAAATACAGGTTAAAGCCGTTTTGGAACTCAGCAAAACCCGATTGCTACTGAAAATCATTTCAGAAAACAAAGATATTACCAAGCAGAACCTAAAACTCAATTCCGTTTCGGAATACAAGCTCAATCATTTGGTCAAAATTTCGGAAATCATCAAAAAACAGGCTTTGGATTTTGAGGGCGATGAAGATTACGACACCGTTTATTATGACAAACCGAAAAAAGAAAAAACTCCCAAAAAGCCAACCATAGACATCACCCTGGAGCTTTGGAACAAGAAAATGTCTGTCAAAGAAATCGCTTTGGAACGGAAACTAACAAAGGCCACTATCTACGCACATTTAGCCAAGCTTATCGAAAAAAGAGCGGTTTCACTGGCTGATGTACTTCCTACCGACAGGATTTCGGGATTGTACGAGCTTTATACGGACAACCCGAACAAAACCAATGCAGAACTCCGGGAAATTTCAGATAATGCATTTTCGTGGGAAGAGTTGAAATTGTTTAGAGCCACTTTAGGCCCACTAAAGGATTGAACATTTCGGCGCATTACCTGAAAAATATTTTCATACATTTGAATAACCACAACCCATTAAATATGGAAAATAACCCCAAAAAATTGGACGAGCTCATGCAAAGGCTCGAAGCGCTTTCTCGCCAGCAAGCACTTTTTTCCAAAGAGATACAACATCTTCATTCAGAAATACAATTGTTAAAATCTGGGACTGCAACGCAACAAAAACCAGAAGCGACCAAACCAAAACCCGAGCCTACCGTTCCTGTTCAGGGACCAAAAATTCATGTTCAAGAACCTATGGTTCCGAAACAAGCCAAACCAAAACCTCCCAAGCAACCGTCTGATCTAGAAAAAATTATTGGCGAAAGCTGGTTGAACAAAATCGGGATTTTGATTCTGGTTATCGGCGTGGCTGTCGGCGCAAAATATTCCATTGAAAACAACCTGATAAGTCCGCTTACACGCATCATTTTGGGTTATGGAGCAGGCATTGCCTTACTGGCTTTCGGGATAAAACTCAAAGCCAAGTTTGAAAGCTACAGTGCTGTTTTAGTGAGTGGTGCAATGGCTATTTTCTATTTTATCACCTTTTTTGCTTATGATTTTTATGGACTCATTCCACAAATTCTGGCTTTTGTCCTCATGGTCATTTTTACGGTGTTTACGGTATTTGCAGCACTCAATTACAACCGTTCGGTCATTGCACATATCGGGTTGGTCGGTGCTTACGCCGTTCCATTTTTGCTTTCCAATGATTCAGGTCGCGTAGAAATCTTGTTTACCTATATAGCCATAATCAATTTGGGTATTTTAGCTGTTTCGATTAAAAAATATTGGAAATCACTTTATTATGCGTCATTTTTTCTTACCTGGTTGATTTATGCGGTTTGGTATTTTGATGCATATTATTTGGATAAATACAGCATATTGGCTTTCGTATTTGCTACCATTTTCTTTTTGATGTTTTATGCAGTTGCCATTACCAACCGGATCATCCAGGAAGAAAAATTGGCAAAGCGCGATATCATTCTCATTTTGTTCAACTCATTCATTTACTTTGGTTTTGGTTACGGAATCCTCAACAATTCGGAACAAACAGAGCAATATCTCGGACTGTTTACTTTGCTCAATGCCGGAATTCATTTTGTGATCGGCTTCATTATCCAAAACAAAAAACTCGGAGACAAAGCCTTGTTTTACTTGATATTTGGGTTGGTTTTTGCCTTTATTACCATTGCAATCCCGGTTCAACTGGACGGAAATTGGGTCACGTTGCTCTGGATAGCACAAGCCGTACTGCTGTTTTGGATTGGAAGAACCAAGCACGTGGTTATGTATGAAAAGATTTCGTATGCTATTATGGTATTGGCATTTTTAAGCCAGCTACACGATTGGGGAACTTATTCATATTTGAGGACACAACCCAAAGCATTTTTTAATATTGGGTTTCTAACATCGCTTTTGGTGGCTTCGGGATTCGGGTATATCGTTTATTTAGGAAAAAAGAGGCAATATTTTACCACCGACAACCAAAACAGCTTGACCAGTGCGATGTCTGTGTTTGGCCCTATTTTATTGGTGGCCACAAGCTATCTTGCATTTAGTTACGAGATAAGCATGTACTTTGATCATTGGTTTGATGCTACAGCCATCAAAAATGAAAACAACGATGATTATTCCGGCTATTATTCGCATCACAACTACTTTATACGGAACATTGAAAGCGTAGTGATCATCAGCTATACCATTGTGTTTTTCGGTATATTATCGATGTTTAATATCTTGAAAATCAAAAATAAAATTTTAGGAATTATTGCAATTATTTTCACGCTCATTGCATTATTTGCTTCGCAAACCGTCGGATTGTTTTTACTTGGCGAACTCCGCGGAGCGTATATTGACCGAGTGTCCAACGAATTTTATCAAATAGATTTTGGGTATGTGTTGATTAGGTATTTGCTTTTTGCCTGTGTGGCGTTCGGGATTTTTACCTTGTTTAGGTATGCGAAACAGCAGTTCATGAATCCTTTGAACAAGGGCTTAAAATTTTTGGCAGAATTTGTTTTATACGTTTCTGTGTTGTGCTTTTTGAGCAATGAGCTCGTCACATGGCTGGATCTGGCAGGAAACAAAGGTGTTTTCAAATTGGGATTGAGCATTTTGTGGGGTACATACTCACTGTTATTGATTTATCTGGGCATTTTCAAGCGCATAAAATATCTGCGCATCGGGGCAATCGTCCTATTTGGCATTACCTTGCTAAAACTGTTTTTCTATGATATTTCACACCTGAATACCATTTCAAAAACCATAGTGTTCATCAGTCTGGGCGTTTTATTATTGATAATTTCGTTCTTGTACAACAAGTTTAAAGACAAAATTTATGACGATGAAAAAAACTATTAATATACTGATACCATTATGCTTAATGGTAGTTTTCTCAAACGGATTTTCGCAGGAACACTATACCTACAAACGAAAAATCGAACTCAAACAAGACACTCTCAAATGGAATTCCGTTGATATTCCCGATGTATTGTACGACAAGGTAAAACCCGATTTGTCGGATATTCGGATTTTTGGGATAAAAGACAATGATACGATCGAAGTACCGTATTTATTGAAGTTCGTACCAAATGATTTTGAATTTGCAATGCCGTTGGGTGGTAGAATCATTAACAAATCACACACCGACACCAAATATTATTTCACTATTGAGACAGACCAACCGAATAGCATTTTAAATAACATCAAACTGTCTTTTGCTAATGAAAATTTTGATTGGAAATTAAAATTGGAAGGAAGTCACAATCAAAACGAATGGTTTACCATTTTGAATGATTACAGGATTTTATCCATAAAAAACCAAGAAACCGATTATCGTTTTGAAAAATTGGTTTTTGATGATTCACGCTTTAAATTTTACAGGATTTCGATTGAAGCCGATACAGAGCCAAAATTAAAAGAGTTCTTTTTGTATGGAGAAGTTCAAAACGAAAAAAATGTTTTCAAAACATTCAATATAAAAGATTTATCAGTTAAAAATGACAAGAAGAACAAACAGACGGTCATTGAGTTTTCTCTTAAAAATAAAGTCCCCGTCCGATCTCTAAAATTAAACGTCAATGATGCGTTTTTATACCATAGGCCTATAGTTATAGAATATTTGGCAGATAGCACCAAAACCGAAAAAGGCTGGATAAAAAACTATCGCCATTTTTCGTCAGGAGTAATCTCTTCAAAAGAAAAGACATATTTTGTGTGTTATGGCAATTTAGAACACATCACTAAAGATTTTAGGATAATTATAGACAATCAGGACAATATTCCTTTGAAAATAGATTCGGTCGATGTAAATGTTTTGAATTACAATTTGATTTTTCAATCGGTTACCGATAGCGATCTGTTTTTGTATTACGGCAATTCAAAGGCTATCAAACCTTCATATGATTTAATGAAATATAAAAGTTTTATCAATGAAACCGATATAAAAAACAACACAGTACTTTCAGAAGAACTTGTCGTCCCAAAAAACGACAGTCAACAACAGCCAGTATTTCAAAGCAAACTCTGGCTTTGGGGAATTATGATTCTGATTATCGCGATTTTGGGGTACTTCAGTTTTAAAATGGTTTCCAAAAAGGATTGATGCCCTAAAAATGCTCCCCATAATAGGTTTTTCACACCCAGATACAGTGTAAAAAATCCCAAACAAAAAACCCTAACCGTCTATATATAAACGATTAAGGCTTCTATTGGTCGGGATGACTGTACCACTTTTTATTAAAACAGATAAAACTCATTGAAATCAAAAACACATTTATACCTAATGATTATCAATGTTTTATGTTTTGTTTTCTTAAAATTATTTTACACTTCATTTCATTGTATTTAATTTTTGTGTGCAATTTTTAGAATATTTGCACACGCTTTTGTAACTTTGTGGTGTTCGATATTAAACATTACAAAAATGGCTACTGTTACATTTTCTTACCGTTCTAAAAAAGACACTACATTTTTAGAAGCAAGGTTATCTTATCGTATAGCAGGAAACCCAAACCCGATAAGTTTTTATACCCGCTCAAAAATGGAAGTTTCAAAAGATTTTTGGAACGACTACTCCAAAAACACAAAATTTAAAGATGTAGATAAAATCAATCTTAAAAAAGAGATTGACGACCATACGCACGAATTAAGAAAGTATCTACTTAATGAGTTTGACAAAACCGATTTGAGCCAAGTAAATAAAGACTGGTTTAAGAACATTGTTCATTTATATTACAACCCACCTCAACCCGAAGTAAAAGACGAAATACCAACTAATCTACTGGAGTACTGGGATTATTATTTAGATTTAAGAAAGCACGAATTTGAGGGTAAAAAACGCTCGTTACTAAAATGGATAACCGTACAGAACAAAGTAAAAGCGTTTCAGTATGCTAAAAAAGTAAAGTTTGAGATTAAAGATGTTAACGATAATTTCAAAAATGACTTTATAGCATATTGCAAAAAACAAAGCTATTCTGCATACACCATACAAAAGGAATTTTCGTACATTAAGACTTTGTGTGTTCACGCCCGAACCAAAGGAATAGAAACAAGCATTGAACTTGATACTCTTAAAGTTAAACTAACAAAGCACGAAGTACCTAAAGTTTACTTATCGTTTGAAGATTTAGAAAAAATAAGCAACCTCGACAATTTGCCTGACTATTTAGATACCGCACGTGATTGGCTTGTTATTTCGTGTTATACAGGACAACGCATCAGCGATTTTATGCGTTTTGATAAGTCAATGATACGGAAAGTTAAGGGTAAACAATTCCTTGATATAAAACAACAAAAAACAAGCAAGTCCGTAACCGTGCCATTACTTCCCGAAGTGGAAACCATACTAAAAAAACGAAACGGCAATTTTCCTAAAAGACAGCTCGACCAAAAATACAATAACCACATTAAAGAAGTTGCCCGAATAGCCGGACTAAATGCACCCACTTACGGCGGTCTTAATATCAATATGCGTAAAGTATTGGGAGAATACCCAAAATATGAACTGGTAACCTCACATATTGGCAGGCGTTCATTTGCGACTAATTATTACGGCAAGATACCTACTTCATATTTAAAAGATATAACAGGACACGGAACGGAGCAAATGCTATTAGGATATTTAGGCAAGAGTAGTAAAGACACAGCATTTGAAGCGTATGAGTTGTTAATGAATGTAAAAAAATAATTAAACTATGAGCATAGCTGATTTTATAAAACAGCACGAAGCCGAAGCAATGAGTTTAAACCTTTCAGAGTATGAAAGTATCAACCAAGTGTTACAGAAGTATGTTTTTATGCTTGAAAATGCCGAATTAGACAGCGAGCGTAAAGAAGTATCAGAATTTGCAGGGAAAGCCATTAAAGACCTTAAAAAACGCTTGCATTTACATTTAAAAAACGAGGGCAAGGCAAAATACACCAATATGATACCGCCATATCTTTGGAAGATACGTCTTTTGATTGAGTACAGGAAATTGTATAACGAAGCAACCACATCCACGCCCGAACCTCAACAAACAGAAAAAGGGAAAAAGGACAAAGAACCTACTAAAAAAGATGACTATCTTTTGAATATAGGGCTAAAATTAGCAACTGGAGAGCTTGACGAATATCTAATTTTTAATAAAGACGGCAATTTTAAAGGTGCAGAAAAAAAGTACTCGGAAATTTCAAGGGAAACTAATCTCGATTATCAACATTTAAAATGCACTTTATCAGATAGTACTGACCAATCAAATAAAAGTAAAAATTTACGTTACAATCCTGAAATAATAGAAAAAGTTTTAACTCACTTAAAATCAGAGGGTAAAGAGCCTAAAGAATGGTTTTTAAAAGAGTTTAAAAAATAGTACTAATAATAGTACAGTACTGACTTTTAGTACCGTAACACTCAATTTAATTTTGCTGTAACCAATTGGAAATAAAGCCCTGACGAGGGTTGTGTTTAATTTCAATTTTACAGCAAAATGGAAAATTTAGTTTTAAGTCCGATTAGTACGGACACACTCATTGAAAGAATAGCCAAAAGAACAGCAGAGCTATTAACAAACAACACCCCACAAAATCCCGAACAAGAACAGGACGAACTTCTGTCCAGAACAGAAGCAATGCAGTACCTCCGAATTACTGGTGCTACTCTATGGAGATATGAGAAGCAGGGTAAAATTCAATCTATTGGTATTGGTGGGAAACGCTATTTCAGAAAGTCCGAAATCGAAGCAAGTTTAATCCTAAAAAAATAGAGCTATGAGTACACAAAATACACACAGCTCAAATATTCTTTTTGCAGGGAATAAGAGCAAAGATAAGGTTTTTTCAGGGCAAATGAAAAGAGTTTACAAGGCTTTTTCAGAACGTCCGAAAACGATGCTCCAAGTTGCAATCGAAACCAATATTTTAAGAGCTAATTTGTGCAGATATATTGCCAAATGGAAAAAACAAAACAAAATTGAGCTTGTTAAGTTTGGTATTTGTCCGGTAACGAAACATAGAGCAGGATTCTATTATACAGGAGAGGAGGTGCAGAATGGAAAATAAGGACTTATTTAAGAGTTTCACGGACGAGTGGAAGCAAGACTTCAAAGCAAAGATAAAAGAGGCTACAAAAAGCCGTAAAATGGTTTTTAGCTTAACCGATGCTATTGAACGAAGCGAGGGCAACCGCACACCGCTGGACAATGTTTTTATTGAGTGGTTTCTATTCATAAATTCAAATCCATTAAGGCACAACGATTATTTTAAATATCTGAATAGCTACAAACAAGGCAAAAAGCTGAATGAGAAATATTTTAGGCACGATTTAGAGTTACTTCACGAACTATACAAAAAGACAGACGAAAACCCGGACTACAATCCTTTTTCAGAACAAGCATGGCAAAAGTATGTATTGTTTATGCTTATGAAATTTAAAGAGGTTTATACACCCGAACTGGATGAGGTTTTTGGAGTTAAGACCGATGAGAACCGAGAATACAACCCCATTACAAATTTATCCAGACCATTGAGAGGGATGTTACCAAAGTCGCTAAAGCTTAAAGAGTTTGACATTTCCCGTGCCTATCCAACTTTTATCGATATGGAGTTAGGAATAACACGAAGTGAAGACGTTTACAGCCTTATAGACAAACGAAAATACAACCAACTACTAAACACCCATAGTGAAACAAAAGGCGCAACTATTGAAGCCGTGAGGGCTGAATTAAAGGCGGTTTATAACGGAAGTGCGGACAAAGTAATAACGGAAAAGCGTTTTTACAACAAAGGGCAAATGTTTAGAGATTTGACTAAATATGAAGCTGAATATATTTATAAATTCATTGAAGCAAACAATATTAAAACCTATGTAAGGCTTCACGATGCAGTTATTGTATGGGCTTATGAAAACATACAGCATGCTGAATTTGGAACGGTTAAATTCAAGTCTAAAGATGTAAAGCCCCCAGAGATTATAAACGACGTAAAAAGCTTTTACAGTTATAACGATGCTGGAATGGTGGACACAACACCTGTTAGTTATAAGGAATTTTTTGAGCAGGAAAATTTGATAAGAATTACAGAGCAGGACAATGACCGAGTTACCATATTTAAAGACACAAATAATGTAGTCAAAGCATTTAATTATAAAACCGATACGGCTTCATTTTTATCTGATAACATAAACGAGTTTGACCCCTCCGAAATTGAAAACAAAATTGCTAAAGACAATCACAGTACAATTTATGGCGGTTTCTTATTACTCAATCCAAAGCCGTTAAAATATTATAAGGACACTAAAGATACATTTGGAATAGCTTTTAAAAATGGTTTTTGTTTATACACTAAAGGAGCGACTCAAATAGAAGTTAAGAATTATAAAGAGGTTGACGGTTTTTTTGCACCACACCCGGCACAAGACCGAGAATTTGAATTTAAAGAATTTTCAGAACCTTGTGTATTTGAGAGGTTTCTTACAATGGTTTCCACAAGTAAAGACATATTGAAAGACTCTTTAACAGATAAAGACGAACATACAAGGGATTTATTTTTTAGGATGTTTGGTTATTTGTGCCACACTTATAAAGACCCGGCATTTAACCCGGCAATTATTTTATCAGACGAGGGAGCAGATGACCACAGCCGAAAAGGAGGGCGAGGAAAAACAGTAATTACAAAAGCCCTTGAAAACGTCCGCAAAACAATGATTAAAGGCGGAAACGAATTTGACGGAAGTTATCGACATAAGTTTGCCGACCTTGAAAAAGAACATAAAATCTATGTTATTGATGATGTACCGGCAGGGTTTAATTATGATGACCTTTATACAAATATTGTCGGAGATATAACTTGTGAACGCAAAGGAAAAACAGCCCAGACAATACCATTTCCAGAAGCCCCGAAGTTTGTTATTACTACAAATTGGTCAGTACGTTATGATGCAGAAGCAACGTCAACACATAGGCGTTTTTTAGAGTTCAAATTAACTGATTATTTTAATCTTAATCGAACGCCTAAAGATGTATTTGGACATAGGTTATTTGACGATTGGGATGCAGACGAATGGAATAGGTTTTACAATTTCGTTTTTGCGTGTGTAGGTCATTTTTTGGAGTTTGGACTTGAAGCCCCTGAATATGACAAAGACGAAGACAATTTTCGAGCCTATTTTTACAGTGATGCACTATTGCAGGAATTTGAAAGGGTTTTTAATATCGTATCAAAATGGGAAAAGGGCTTTAATGTGAGTGATTTTCTTAGTCAATACAATGACAAAGATAACCCGTTAAGATTTGAAAAATATTTTCATCACAGGAACGTGAAAACCTTAATCGACACTTACATAAAATTTAAAAATCTGGATTTTAATTACAACCAAATGTTAAGAAAATGGAGTCGAAAGGTTTGATTTTATTCCTTAACCGTCATAACTGTAATGTAATTACAGTTAGAATGACAGTTAAAAAGAATGTAAAATACTGATAATCAATACATATTACGGTTATGACAGTTAATTTTAATGTGTCGTGCGAGTTGAAAACAAAGTATAAGGGAGAGTATTTTTATTACAATAGTTTAATGATACGATATTAACCGTCATAACCGTCATAAGAGAGGGTAAGACAATGATAACAAGCATATTAAGTAATTTACTAACCGTCATATCAACTGTAATGCTATGACAGTTAATACAGATAGAGTGTAAAAACCTGAAAACAACAGAAAAAAAACAGAACAATGAAAACAGACAGCAAATTTAAAAAAGGACAGTCAGGAAATCCACACGGGCGACCCAAAGGAGTGCCAAACAAAACAACAGAACAAGTAAGGGAGGCATTTAAAGAACTTGTTGAGGGAAATTTAGAGAAACTAAAAACTGACATTGAACAACTTGAGCCAAAAGACCGTATTAAGTGCGTGCTGGATATTGCAAAGTTTATACTACCTACTTTGAAGAGTACCGAATATAAAGATGCAGACAATAAAATAACAAAAATCATTAGGGAAATAGTAGAACCCAAAGAATAAGTATAACCATTAAATAAATAGTAAAAAAATGGAAAATAGAAACGAAGATGGCACAATCAAAAAGGGTGTAGTACTCAACCCTAAAGGCAGACCAAAGGGAACGCCAAACAAAACAACAAAGGAAATCAAAGAAGCAATCAAAACAATCATTGATGCAGAGTTTGAACAATTAGACGTGTATCTGGAGCAACTGACACCAAAGGAACGCCTGGACTTCATAGCAAAATTATTGCCGTATGCAGTACCAAAACAAAGCGAGGTTGCACTCAATTCAGAAAAAGCAGTAACAATATCATTTATAGATTAATTATGGACATAGAAGCAATTAAAAGGCGAATGAAAATAGCCGAGATTAAAGACAAATTAAAATCATTTACAAATCGAAAAATTATCACACAATGGAAAAAATCAAAAACACAACGTTAGTAAGAATTGACAAAAACGGAATTGAGCGCACGAAAAAAGGTTTGCAAGACAAAACCGAACTACTTAATAAGTTTATTGATGTTACAGAGAAAACACTCAAAACAACATTAAGCGACAAAGAGAAAATTGATTTAAAGGATAACGGTTTAACTTTTGTCAATGAATGGATAAAACCTAAATTTAAGTTTCCTGATGCAGATTATAGTTTTAACTTACAGGCATTGGGTATGGACTTAACACCAATATCAAACTATTGGAACGCCAACAAAAACCGCTGGAAGTCGATACAAGTGGTTCTGGACAAAGGTAAATTTGTTATTCCAGATATTGACAGCTTGCCGGAGGTTACAAGGCATTACTACTATGCAAAGAATGAAGCACAGGAAAAAGCATTTCAGGAAGCAACCGAAATTTGTAAAGCATTAAATAAATTTCAAGGCAAAGGATTTATAAAGCATAACAAATGGCAGGTCTTAGCAGATACTTTTGAGTTTGTCCGGTTTGGAACTGAAAGCGGTGAAAACATAATTAATGCAGAACGTAAATTTTACCCTAAAGAGTGGGCAATTCTAAAGATTTAGTATAATTTTGATTTTGGTTTTTTGGAAAAGGAGGTGCAATTTTATTGCCCTCTTTTTTTTAATACCCTCCTTTTTTGTAAATTAGCAGAATTAAGCACGTAGTCGTGTTTAATATTGAACAGGCAAATGAGGGTAATTTTACCCTCTTTGTTGTTTCTAAAAACTACTTCAAAAAAATCTTTGTGTGCAAATTGTGTGCATTTTAATAAAACAAAAAACCTCAACTATTTAAAAATTAAACAGTTAAGGTTTTTAAAAGTCGGGATGACTGGATTCGAACCAGCGACCCCTAGCACCCCATGCTAGTACGCTACCAGGCTGCGCCACATCCCGATTTGTCATAAAATCGCTGCAAAAATAGAAATAAGATTGACTTTTAGGAAATTTTTTGACAAACATTTCAAATGCTAAATTTTGATGTATAAGGCATAGCTCACGATTGCTTCAAAAGCAATAAGCCAATTCACAAAATTTGCCCCGACAACATTTACTATTTGAAAATTTAACCTATATTTATATATTGCAGAACTCTTCAACAATCCCTAACATAAAGATGACAGAAATTACACGCCTTTTTGATTTTCCCTATTATCAATTGGAAAAATACGACCTCGATGTTGCTTTGGCCACCAAATACAATGGCCAGTGGGTAAAAACATCTACCAGAGAATACATCAAAAAATCCAACACCATAAGTCGCGCACTCCTTCGCATGGGTGTCGAAAAGAACGATAAGATTGCCGTCATCTCGTCCAACAACCGCACAGAATGGAACTTTATGGACATCGGTATTTTACAGGTAGGCGCACAGAACGTGCCCATCTACCCGACCATAAGCTCTGAAGAGTTCGAATATGTCCTCAACCATAGCGAATCCATTTATTGTTTTGTTTCAGACGAAGAAGTTTTCAAAAAAGTCAACGCCATCAAACACAAGACCAAAGTCAAGGAAATCTATTCATTTGACGAAATTCCGGGCTGTAAACACTACTCCGAGCTGTTTGAAATAGGCCAAGACGAAAGCAACCAGCCAGAAGTTGAGGACCGCAAAAACTCTGTAAAAGCAGAAGACCTCGCCACGTTGATTTACACCTCCGGCACCACAGGAAAACCCAAAGGGGTCATGCTGTCGCACCGAAACATTACGAGCAATGCCCTGGACAGTGTTCCGAGGCTTCCCATCATTAGCGGCGAAACCAGAATCTTAAGTTTCCTTCCCCTTTGCCACATCTTTGAGCGCGTACTGATTTATATCTACCAGTATGCAGGCTCGGGAATCTACTATGCCGAAGGACTCGACAAAATCAGTGACAATGTCAAAGAAGTAAAACCACATCTAATGAGCGTCGTGCCACGATTGCTCGAAAAAGTTTTTGACAAAATAGTTTCCAAAGGCGAAGATCTTTCAGGCATCAAAAAGCGCTTGTTTTTCTGGGCAATTGCCATCGGCGAGCAGTACGAACCCTACGGACAGAACGGTTGGTGGTACGAAACAAAATTGAAACTGGCCCGCAAACTGATTTTCAGCAAATGGAAAGAAGGACTTGGCGGTTGCCTTGACACCATGGTTTCTGGCAGTGCAGCACTGCAACCACGACTTTCAAGGATTTTTTGCGCAGCAGAAATGTATGTCATGGAAGGTTATGGCCTTACCGAAACTTCGCCCGTGGTATCTGTGGGAATGATGAAAGACCGCATGTACAAAATTGGCACAGTAGGCAAACCCATACGGAACGTGGAAGTAAAAATTGCCGAAGACGACGAAATTCTTATCAAAGGCCCCAATGTGATGATGGGCTACTACAAGGACCCCGAAAAAACAGCCGAAGTGATGACCGGCGAGTACTTCCACACCGGCGACAAAGGATTGGTTGACGCCGACGGATTCCTAAAAATTACGGGGCGAAAAAAAGAACAGTTCAAAACCTCCGGCGGAAAATATATCATCCCTACCCTACTAGAAAATGACCTAAAGCAATCCCGTTTCATCGAACAAGTAATGGTCATTGGCGAAGGCGAAAAAATGCCCGCAGCATTCATACAGCCCAACTTTGAATTTATAAAGGACTGGATAAAACGCAAAGAACTGAAAGTAGGCACTACCAACATAGAAATTGCCAACTCTCCGGAGGTCATCGGCCGCATACAGCGCGAAGTCGATGCCTGCAATGCTCGTTTTGGAAATTGGGAACAGATAAAACGCTTTGAGCTAACCTCCGACGTTTGGAGCATTGACGGGGGACAACTTACCCCAACCATGAAAATGAGACGCGATGTCATCATAGGAATTTATAGCGATTTGTATAAGAAAATTTATTCTTGACGGCAAAGAAAAAATAACAACTCATTGCTACACCACTGTTAGCTGCAAGATGTAGGGCATTTAAAACAACACGAAACTAAATGGCAAAAATTGACAGGAATAGTATTGAAGATGCGAAGAAAGTTTTTGAAAAACTGCTTCCTGACGAATCGACAAGAACGAAACTGATTGAGTTTTTAAGTGATGCCATTAGCTATGCCGACATTCTCGATAGCAATAATTGGAATTTGAATTTAGACAAGAACGGTGCTTTCATTCAATTTAACACAGGACATCCATACTGCATTAGAATCCGTAAAGACGAAATTCTGATCCTATGTGACAGAACAACTCTCAAACCAATTATCCAAGATTTTGAGATACCGGTTAAGTATCGTGGTTACATTGGGAAAGAGAGATTTGAGTCATCGGACATAGACCAAGTCCCAGACTGTCTTGTTAAGGCAAAAAATAGTGTTGGATGCTTATTGCCAATAAATATAGTGGGCGAATTTCTACATCTTTTTAAGTCTAGTAACAAGGACTTTATCAAAAAAGCCATTAAATCACGCCAATTACGCCAAATGCGAGAAGCTCATTCTTGGGGTGCAGTTGAATATTTGGCAAAAAACTATTCTGACAATGTAAGTCAACCCATTTATGAACTTACAGACTTACCAACTTTAAATGAGTTTATCGAAGACGAAAAATCTGAAATAGAAAAGGCAAGGAAACTCAATCATAAACAGAGACAAACACGACTTATAAAATCAGACCCAAAACCAAAGAAAATGATTGTTAGTCAGACAGTTTTTATTAGAAATCCATATGTTGTTGCGGAAGTATTGGAACGAGCGAATGGAAAATGTGAACGTTGTAATGAGAAAGCACCTTTCCTAAAGGACACGGACGAAAGTCCATATTTAGAAGTACACCATAAAATGCCGTTAGCTGAAGGTGGAGACGACACCGTTGAGAATGCGATTGGACTTTGTCCAAATTGCCACAGACACGCACATTATGGAACTAAAACGTATTGATTGAAAGAAGAAAATGCCCTACAACATTGTATAAGCGTAATGCTGTGAAAGTTCTAAATTTAAACAAATTGTATATTAAACTACATATGGTTAACCCGAAAGTGAAGTGCTTGTAATCCCGCCCGAACGCAAAGCCACAAACCGTTAGCGGTCATTATAAAACGACAGCCGAGCAAGAAAGTAACAACAAAAAATTGACTAACCAACCCATAAAAATATTACCTTTGTAAGGTGGAAAAAATTGGCTTCATTGAGATAAGAATAACAGGCTCAAAGGGAAACCTTGACCTATCACCCGACAATTACGACATTCGGGAGATTATCGCTATTCTCGAAAATGCCGAAAACTTGCTTTATCCTGGCGACAAGAGAGACAGACCGAACATCAGCTACAAAATTGAAGAAGGTTCTGTAAAACATATACTTAAAACCTCAATTCAATATATAATCGGTTTTAACGCAATCATTGGACAGGTTAGCCAAGTTCAAAACATAGACTTTCTTGATTTAGGTACTGCAAAAGCATTTGAAAACATTCAAAACATCGCAACAAAACGGAATTACGTTTTTAGCATCAAAACATCTCTCGACAACACAAACGAAGTGAAAGTTGACAAAACAACATCTTATTACAGAACAGAAGCAATATGGGTTGATGCAGAATTCTATTTCTATGGCAAAATCACGAATGCAGGTGGAAAGGGCAAGACGAATTTGCACATACTTACTGACGAAGGTAGCTTTATAGTTCAAACTCCTTTGTCGTTCTTTGAACACCTAGAAGAAAATATTATACACAAAAAGCCATACGGCATTAGGGCGACAGGTAAACAACATTCAGAAACGGGAGAAATTGACTCATCAACATTAAAATTTATAGAATTGGTTGACTACCAACCAAAATATGACGAGCTATATTTAAAAACACTTCGGGACAAAGCAAAAAAATCTTGGCTTGGCAGTATTAACCCCGACAATTGGTTAAAAGAAATTAGAGGAGGTTATGACGCATAAAGCAGCATTACTTGACACCAGCTTTTTCCTTCGTTTCCTCAACGACAGCGACCCACTTTTCAAGAATGCGGACGGCTATTTTCGTTACTTCCTACAAAAGGAAATAACAATGATGATTTCAACAATAAGTATTGCAGAATATTGTGTTGGTGGCGATGTTCACGAACTTCCTCTACGAAATTTACAAATCGTTCCATTCAATTTAGACCATTCAAAACGGACAGGAGAATTTGCCAAAATAGTTTTTCAAAATAAAGGAAAACTAAAACTGAAAGAACGAAACATCATTCCAAATGATACAAAACTTTTTGCTCAAGCCGACTGTGAAAAAGCCGTAGAATTTTACCTTTCATCTGACAGTGAAAGTTTGAAAATTTACAACATACTTAGACAAGAAACTGCACCGAAATTTCAATTCATTGACTTGAACACATCATACAATGAAACATTCGGACTGCTTGACCTTTGACGAAGAAAGAAAAACGACCGATAGCACGGGTTTTGCGTCAGGCGGGCTGACGTGCAAACTTGGAGCTTTGTGCTACTATTGAACCTTAGTAATAAATTGAAACTTTGTACTCCGAAACCCACCCTCATAAAGCCCCGAAAGTTACTTTTCTTTTCGCCATATCAATTTGCCCTGGATGAGAGCAAAAATGCGAATTCTGGGATTAAAGATGACAAGGATTACAACAGGCAGGCGGCAACCCAACAAAGGAAAAAAGGCACAAACCCATCAACGCTTTTTTAATTCTACGATAGCGACGTTTTCACCAAACTTTCTTTGATATTCGCCCTGCTGTTACAATATCAATTCTCATTGCATTTTTGGAAGTTTTGGTCGTTTAACAACCCTGTTTCATCTTTTATTTCCCCTTGGATTTGATTTCGTATCGACAACCAAGAACCACTTCGATATATGGTTTTGTTTATGCTTTAAGTTTCGACAAAATCCCAAACAAGACTTTGACTGCTACTATTTGAAAAAATTATCCAAATTTATTATGCGTGCATAATAAATTTTTGTATATTTGGTCTTTCTAATAAAAAAACATGAAAGACAAAACCATAGATTATGTGTTGAGAACCACATGGTTGGCAGTGATGAAAATGTACAACGAAGAAGCCGCCAAATTCGGAACCACCATGGCTACCGGCTTTGCCTTGTTGAGCATCGACCCAGAAAACGGCACGCCATCAACATCATTGGGCCCAAAAATGGGCATGGAAGCCACCAGCCTCTCGCGCACCCTAAAATCCATGGAAGAAAAAGGGCTCATCACAAGACACCCAAACCCTGTTGACGGCCGTAGTGTGCTCATCCACCTTACAGATTTTGGCAAGGAAAAAAGAGCCTATTCCCGAGAAAAAGTGTTAACGTTCAACGAAACCATTCGAAAACATGTTACTGACGAAAAAATGAAACACTTTTATGAGGTCGCAGAACTCATCAACAACATGATTTCCAACAAAAACATATATAACCAAAAAGAAAATTCACATAAGTAAAATGAGTAAACGCAGAATAAAAAAAGTAGCAGTCATCGGTTCCGGAATTATGGGTAGCGGCATTGCTTGTCATTTTGCCAACATTGGCGTTGACGTGCTGCTGCTCGACATCGTTCCCAGAGAACTTAACGATGCAGAAAAAGCCAAAGGTTTAACCCTCGAAAGCAAACAGGTACGCAACCGGATTGTCAACGATTCGCTCACGGCTGCCTTAAAATCGAAACCTTCGCCTATTTACCACCAAAGTTTTGCAAAACGAATTACCACCGGAAATCTGGAAGACGACATTGCAAAAGTTGCCAAAGTAGATTGGATAATCGAAGTAGTTGTCGAGCGACTCGACATTAAAAAACAAGTGTTTGAAAACCTCGAAAAATACCGTACACCCGGAACACTGATAACCTCAAACACATCCGGAATCCCGATACATTTCATGAGCGAAGGTCGTAGCGAAGATTTCCAAAAGCATTTTTGCGGAACGCACTTTTTCAACCCTGCTCGCTACCTGAAATTGTTTGAAATCATTCCGGGGCCAAAAACCTCACAAGATGTTTTGGATTTCCTGAACAGTTATGGCGAACAATTTCTCGGAAAAACATCGGTAATTGCCAAAGATACACCGGCATTTATAGGCAACCGAATCGGTATTTTCAGCATCATGAGCCTTTTCCACATGGTCAAAGAGCTGGATATGACCATTGAAGAAATCGACAAATTGACCGGACCGGTCATTGGCCGTCCAAAATCTGCAACTTTTAGAACGGTTGATGTTGTTGGACTGGACACTTTGGTACACGTTGCCAACGGTCTTTATGAAAATGTACCCAAAGACGAGCGCCACGAACTTTTCAAACTTCCGGATTTTATTGGCAAAATGATGGAAAACAAATGGTTGGGAAGCAAAACCAAACAAGGTTTTTACAAAAAGGAAGGCAAAGATATCCTATCGCTTGATTTGAATTCAATGCAATACCGACCCAATAAAAAAGCGAATTTTGCCACTTTGGAACTCACTAAAACCATAGACAAGGTTATCGACCGTTTTCCTGTTTTAGTTGCAGGCAAAGACAAAGCAGGCGAATTTTACCGTAAAAACCTTACGGCGCTTTTTGCATACATATCGTACAGAATTCCTGAAATTACCGATCAGCTATACAAGATTGACGATGCCATGAAAGCCGGTTTTGGCTGGGAACACGGACCGTTCCAGATATGGGATGCCGTAGGCGTCGCCAAAGGTATCGAGCTCATGAAAGCCGAAGGCTACGAGCCGGCAAGTTGGGTCAGCGATATGCTGGCATCGGGCAGCGATTCTTTTTATACGGTAAAAAGCGGCGCGACGTATGCCTACGACATCGATAAGAAATCGCAGGAAAAAATTCCGGGTCAGGATGCGTTTATCATCCTCGACAACATCCGCAAAACGAATGAAGTATGGAAAAATTCGGGCGTCGTCATTGAAGATTTGGGCGACGGAATCTTAAACTGCGAGTTCCAATCAAAAATGAACACCATAGGTGGCGACGTCTTGGCAGGACTTAACAAAGCCGTTGACCTTGCCGAAAAAGATTTTCAAGGATTGGTCATCGGCAATCAAGCCGCAAATTTTTCGGTGGGTGCCAATATAGGGATGATTTTTATGATGGCTGCCGAGCAGGAATACGACGAGCTTAACATGGCTATCAAGTATTTTCAAGACACGATGATGCGCATGCGCTATTCTTCAATACCGACCATTGCAGCACCTCACGGAATGGCACTTGGTGGCGGCTGCGAGCTATCTATGCACGCCGATAAAATAGTTGCAGCAGCCGAAACCTATATAGGTTTGGTAGAATTTGGCGTTGGGGTAATTCCTGGCGGTGGCGGCTCTAAAGAAATGGCTTTGAGAGCGTCAGATACCTTCCGAAAAAATGATGTAGAGCTAAATGTACTTCAAGAGTATTTCCTCACCATCGGAATGGCAAAAGTGTCCACATCGGCTTATGAAGCATTTGATTTGGGCATCCTGCAAAAAGGAAAAGACGTTGTGGTGGTCAACAAAGACCGACAAATTGCCACAGCCAAAGCTTATGCAAAACTAATGGCAGAACAAGGCTATACCCAACCGGTAAAACGAACCGACGTAAAAGTGCTTGGAAAACAAGCCCTTGGAATGTTTCTGGTTGGAACAGACTCGATGGAAAAAGCCAATTACATTAGTGAACACGACAAAAAAATTGCTAACAAATTGGCTTATGTCATGGCAGGTGGCGATTTATCGGAGCCCACATTGGTAAGCGAACAATATTTATTGGATATAGAGCGCGAAGCATTTCTTTCGTTATGTACCGAAAGAAAAACATTGGAACGTATCCAGCATATGTTGAAAACAGGAAAACCGCTCCGCAATTAATTGAATAATGTATTGATGTATTGTATAAAGCAGAGAGAAAATACCATAAAGAAAAAGCTAATTTAAGGCTTGATAAAAACCCTAATCGTTCCCGTCAAGCAAGTACGACACAACAAAAAAACAGTAAAGAATCAAATAACAATATACATTATACATCAATACAATATACGACAAGACAATATACATTACACATAAATACTATACAAAAAGACAACATCCAATGAAAACAGCATACATAGTTTCAGCATACCGAACCGCCGTAGGCAAAGCGCCAAAAGGCGTATTCCGGTTTAAAAGACCCGATGAATTAGCGGCAGAAACCATCCAGTACATGATGGAAAAAGTACCGCAACTCGACAAAACCAGAATAGACGATGTGATTGTCGGCAACGCAATGCCCGAAGCCGAGCAAGGACTTAACGTTGCCCGACTCATCTCCTTAATGGGATTAAAAATCGAGGATGTTCCGGGGGTAACGGTAAATCGCTACTGTGCATCGGGAATCGAAACCATAAGTATTGCCACAGCAAAAATTCAAGCCGGCATGGCAGATTGCATCATTGCCGGTGGCGCCGAAAGCATGAGTTTTATTCCAATGGGTGGCTACAAACCCGTACCCGATTATGCCGCTGCAAAAGCAGGAAATGAAGATTATTATTGGGGAATGGGCTTAACTGCCGAAGCAGTTGCAAACCAGTTTAAAGTATCTCGCGAAGACCAAGACGAGTTTGCATACAACTCACACATGAAAGCTTTAAAAGCACAAGCCGAAGGTCGGTTTGACAATCAAATTGTACCGATAACCGTCGAGCAGACCTATATCGATGAAAACGGCAAAAAAGCTACCAAAACTTATACGGTAACCAAAGATGAAGGCCCACGCGCAGGCACAAGCAAAGAAGCCTTGGCAAAACTTCCTGCCGTTTTTGCCGCTGGCGGAAGCGTTACCGCAGGAAACTCGTCGCAAATGAGCGATGGCGCTGCTTTTGTGCTGATCATGAGCGAAGCAATGGTCAAAGAACTGAATCTTGAACCTATAGCACGTTTGGTCAATTATGCTGCTGCCGGTGTTGAACCGCGCATTATGGGCATTGGCCCTGTAAAAGCCATTCCAAAAGCATTAAAACAAGCAGGCTTAAAACAAGACGATTTATCACTTATTGAATTAAACGAAGCCTTTGCGTCACAATCACTTGCCGTTATCAGGGAGTTGAATTTGAATCCCGATATCATCAACGTAAATGGTGGCGCCATTGCTTTAGGACACCCCCTGGGTTGTACCGGAGCAAAACTATCGGTGCAATTGTTTGACGAAATGCGTAAACGCAATATGAAAGGCAAATACGGTGCTGTCACAATGTGTGTCGGTACAGGGCAAGGCGCTTGTGGGATTTTTGAATTTTTAAATTAGAACCAAGATTTTGGAAATCAAGAACCAAGACTGTTATGCACAACTTTAAGAAATTGAATATTTGGGAAGCCGGTATTGAGCTTGTAAAAGATAGTTATAGACTAACAAAAACATTCCCTGATTTTGAAAAATTCGGATTGGTTACGCAGATGAATCGATGTGCTGTTTCTATTCCGTCAAATATAGCCGAAGGTTCAAGTAAAACTTCTGATAAACATTTTAATAAATTTTTAGAATATAGTTTAGGTTCGGCATTTGAATGGGAAACTCAATTAATTGTTGCATTGAATGAAAATTATGTATCAGAAGAAAAATTTAAAGAATTAGAAAACAAAATAATACAAATACAAAAAATGATTTCGAGATTTCAATCAAGGTTAAAACTTTAGTCCTGCGTCTTGGCTCTTGGCTCTTGGCTCCTGATTCTTGGCTCTTGATTCTTGATTCTTGACTCCTGATTCTTGATTCTTGGCTCTTGGCTCTTGATTCTTCTCCTAAAAATCATCTTAAATCTACAATCTAAACACAATGGAAACACAAGAAAAAGACATTCTTCGAGGCGGTCAATTCCTCGTTAAAGAAACAAAATGCGAAGACATCTTCACTCCTGAAGATTTTTCGGAAGAACAATTGATGATGAAAGAAGCGGTTATGGAATTTAACGACCGTGAAATTATCCCTAACAAACCACGCTTTGAAGCCAAAGATTATGCACTTACCGAATCTGCCATGCGCAAAGCCGGCGAACTCGGATTTTTGGGCGTTGCCGTACCTGAAGAATATGGCGGACTCAATATGGGCTTCGTCTCGACCATGTTGGTTTGCGACTATATTTCCAGCGGCACAGGCTCGTTCAGCACGGCGTTTGGCGCGCATACCGGAATCGGAACCATGCCAATAACGCTTTACGGAACAGAGGAACAAAAACAAAAATACGTACCAAAACTTGCCACCGGCGAGTGGTTTGGCGCGTATTGCCTTACCGAACCGGGCGCAGGTAGCGACGCCAATTCGGGCAAAACTACCGCAGAACTTTCTGCCGACGGCAAAACTTACAAGATAAACGGACAAAAAATGTGGATTTCCAATGCCGGGTTCTGTAAGCTGTTCATAGTTTTTGCACGTATCGAAAACGACAAAAACATTACGGGATTCATCGTTGAAAACGACCCAAGCAACGGCATCACACTTGGCGAAGAAGAACATAAACTGGGCATTCGTGCGAGTTCAACCCGTCAAGTGTTTTTCAACGATACCGTAGTACCTGTCGAAAATATGCTTGCCGGACGCGGAGAAGGTTTTAAAATAGCAATGAATGCGTTGAACGTGGGGCGTATCAAGTTGGCAGCCGCTTGCTTGGACTCGCAACGCCGCATCACGACCACCGCAGTACAGTATGCCAATGAGCGCAAGCAGTTCAATACACCTATTGCCGAGTTTGGTGCCATAAAACACAAACTTGCCGAAATGGCTACCAATGCTTACGCCGGAGAATCTGCAAGTTACAGGGCAGCCAAAAACATCGAAGACCGAATTGCCTTGCGCCAAGCAGCCGGAAATTCGCATCAGGAAGCAGAGCTTAAAGGCGTTGAAGAGTATGCAATTGAGTGTTCTATTCTTAAAGTTGCCCTATCGGAGGATGTTCAAAATTGTTCCGATGAAGGTATCCAAATTTTCGGTGGCATGGGCTTTTCTGAAGAAACACCCATGGAAGCCGCGTGGCGAGATGCCCGCATTGCCCGCATTTATGAAGGCACAAATGAAATAAACCGAATGCTTTCGGTAGGCATGTTGGTCAAAAAAGCGATGAAAGGTCACGTGGATTTGTTGAGCCCAGCCATGCAAGTTCAAGAAGAATTGATGGGCATACCCTCATTTGACACGCCTGATTATTCTGAATTGTTTTCAGAAGAAAAAGAAATGATTGCCAAACTAAAAAAGGTATTCTTGATGGTTGCCGGCGCGGCGGTTCAAAAATTTGGACCAGATCTTAATTCACATCAGCAATTATTGATGGCGGCATCCAACATTCTTATCGAAATATATATGGCAGAATCTGTTATCCTCCGTACCGAGAAAAATGCCAAACGTTTTGGTGAAGATGCACAGGCCGTACAAATCGCCATGGCAAAATTATACCTTTACAACGCCGTTTCTATCATTGAACAAAACGGAAAAGAAGGCATTATTTCCTTTGCCGAAGGCGATGAACAGCGCATGATGCTCATGGGCTTGAAGCGCTTTACCAAATACAACAATTACCCTAATGTCGTGGCATTGCGAAACATCATTGCCGACAAGGTCAAAGCTGAAAATAAATACTGCTTCTAAAAATAGATTGATACAAATTTCAGATGCCAAAAAAAAGCCAATCCATTAAGTTGAATTGGCTTTTTTTATCTTCAGGATTTAATTTTTGTCATTCCCCGTAAAGTCAAAGAAACGCAAAGTCTTACTGCCAACAGACAAGTTTATACACCATTTTTATTGCATTAATCCCGATATTTTCGGAACTTTACCTTTATTTCAAATAACCCATGAAACAGATCTTATCTCTCACTTTGCTGGTACTCTTTTCACTTTCGGCTGCAGGTCAAGGCCTTCTATCAAAAAACGGCACAACTTTTACCCGTCAAGACACACTTCGTGGTACTATTACCCCCGAAAGGGCTTGGTGGGATCTGACCTATTACCACTTGGACATTGAAGTTGACCCGGCCACAAAATCCATCAAAGGGAAAAACACGGTAAAATACAGAGTATTGAAAACACCCAAAAGGCTGCAAATCGACTTACAAGAGCCATTGAACATCACCAAAGTAGAACAAAACGGAAAAGCACTAAAATACACAAGAGAAGGAAATGCTTATTTTATAGAAACCACTCGAAAACAACACATTAAGAGCATACAAACTATTGATATTTACTACGAAGGCCAACCTCGGGCCGCAAAACGAGCACCTTGGGACGGTGGTTTTTCTTGGTCTAAAGACAAAAACGGCAACGATTTTATAGCTACCTCCTGCCAAGGCCTTGGCGCAAGTGTATGGTGGCCCAACAAAGACCATATGTATGACGAAGTGGACAGTATGCTCATTTCGATAAAAACACCAAAAGGGCTAATGGACGTCTCAAACGGCAAGCTTCGCAAGGTTGACACGCACAACGATGGCTCCAAAACTTTCCATTGGTTCGTTAACAATCCCATCAATAATTATGGTGTGAATGTCAACATTGGCGACTATGTCCATTTTTCCGAAATATACCAAGGCGAAAAAGGACCGCTCGATATGGACTATTATGTATTGCGCGACAATCTCGAAAAAGCCAAAGAACATTTCAAGGATGCCACGAGGATGATGGAAGCCTTTGAGCACTGGTTTGGTCCATATCCGTTCTACGAAGACGGTTTTAAGCTTGTGGAAGTGCCATATCTTGGAATGGAACACCAAAGTTCCGTGACCTATGGCAACCAATACATGAAAGGCTATCTCGGTACAGACACTTCCAATACGGGCTGGGGACTAAAATTTGATTTCATCATCATCCACGAGTCCGGACACGAGTGGTTTGCCAACAACATCACCTACAAGGACATTGCCGATATGTGGATACACGAAAGCTTTACCGCATATTCCGAAAACCTCTTTCTCGATTATTTTTACGGCCAGACAGCTTCTTCGGATTATGTTATTGGCACTCGCAAAAATATCAACAACGACCGACCCATTATCGGGCCTTACGGGGTCAATAAAGAAGGCTCCGGCGATATGTACAGCAAGGGCGCAAATATGCTGCACACTTTGAGACAACTCATAGAAGATGATGAGAAATGGCGGCAAATACTTCGCGGTCTCAACAAAACATTTTACCACAAAACGGTGACAACCGGCGAAATAGAAAATTTCATCAGTAAGCATTCCGGTATTGACCTGACTGAATTTTTTAACCAATATTTGAGAGACACCCGCATCCCTACTCTGGAATACAAGATAGAACAAGGCAAACTTTCCTATCATTGGACCAACATTGTCAATAAATTTGACATGCCCGTAAAGGTTACCTTTGGCGACAAAGAATCCTGGATTTACCCAACATCTGAATGGAAATATTTAGACATAACTCCAAATGTGAAAGACATACAGGTAAACCGTAATTTTTATGTTGACACAAAGAAGTTGTGATAAGCAATTAACTTTCGTTCCTCTTTAGGTTTTGCCCAAATCAAACAGACTACCTGTAAAGATGCAAGCACCAAACCAAGAACTACAACGCAGGAAAAGTTGAATGTTCTTTTGGAACAAAAGAAAGATGTATCAATTGCCATTGACGATTTGCTAACAGATACCGAAAACGTAGGCAAGTATATGAAAGCCTACAAACTAAATGAAAATGTACAACGATAATGAGCTGAATCCTATTTTGTATCAGAATAAACAATAATAACAACTATGAAAAAACTCACTTCTTTCCTTTTCGTTTTGGTTGCAGGTCTTGGATTTGCACAAGAAGACATCACATATCAAAAACCACCACAGGAAATTCTCGACTTGGTAGATTTCCAGAGAGCTCCATCTATTTCTATGGATAGCCAAAAGGAGCAAATTGTGTTTATGTACCGCAATACGTACAAAACATTAGCTGAAATTTCAGAAGAAGAAATGCGTCTGGCAGGGCTCCGTATCAATCCGAAAACAAATATATCAAGTACGATTACTTATGTAAATAACATTCAATACCGAAAATTCAAGGTAAATCCCGATAGCCATCGGGATCCTGTTCAGATCAAGGGATTGCCCGAAGATGCCAGATTGGCAAATTTCGCATGGAGCCCTGACGAAACCATGATGGCTTTTACCCATACGACTTTGACCGGAGTTGAAGTTTGGATAGCCGATTTCAAAACGCTTACTGCAAAAAAACTAACAGAGGCTAAAGCCAATGCAAATCTTGGAAACCCGATTACTTGGTTTAAAGACGGAAATTCGCTTTTGGTCAGAATGTTGCCTAAAGACAAACCCGAACTTATTGATGCCAAAACTGCACTCCCAACAGGCCCAATTGTTACGGTTAGTGACGGAAGTCTGGCACAAAACAGAACCTATCAGGATTTGCTGAAAAACAAAACAGACGAAGAAAATTTCGACATTCTGACCACTTCAGAATTATTCAAAGTTGATTTAAACGGCAAAACAACTCTTTGGAAAGAAAAAGCTATTTACAGAAGTGAGTCTTTTTCGCCTGACGGAAATTACATAATGATTTCTACTATCGAAAGACCGTATTCGTATATTGTTCCACTCGGAAGATTTCCGGTTACAACCACGATTTATGACAAGAACGGAAAATTAGTTTCGGAATTTGACAAAAAACCATTAATCGAAGATTTACCAAAAGGATTTATGGCTGTTCAGACCGGTAAACGTTCGGTTTCGTGGAGAGCAGACAAACCGGCAACTTTGGTTTATGCGGAGGCTCTTGATGGAGGAGATCCAGCCAACGAGGTGGAATTCAGAGATGAAATTTTCCAAATTGAAGCACCTTTTAACGGACAGCCTCAATCAATTGCCAAAACCATCGGAAGATATTCAGGAATTACGTGGGGAAATGAAAATTATGCCTTGCTTTCTGATTATTGGTGGAATACCCGAAATACAAAAACATATATCCTGAATCCGTCTGATTTTTCTCAAAAACCTCAAATTATTTGGGACAGAAACTATCAGGATAATTACAGCAATCCGGGAAGTCCTGAAACTAAAAGAAATGAATACGGACGTTACGTATTGGACATTCAAAATGATAATATTTTCCTTTTGGGAGACGGATATACAGACAAAGGACAATTCCCTTTTATTGATGAATTCAATCTGAAAACCCTGAAATCAAAACGATTATACCAATCCAATCTGAACAATAAAAAAGAAGACATCAACTCCGTTTTGGATATCAAAAAAGGAGAAATTTTGGTTAGAATGGAATCCAAAAACGAATATCCGAATTATTACGTAAGAAACATCAAAAGCAAAAAAGCTCCGGTACAGATTACGAATTTTGAAAATCCATTCAAAAAGATTGAAAACGTACACAAAGAAGTTATCAAATATAAACGTGAAGACGGATTGGAATTGTCAGGAACACTTTATCTTCCTGTTGGATACGATATGAAGAAAAAAGAAAAACTACCTATGATTATGTGGGCTTATCCTACCGAATACAAAGACAAAAGCAGTGCAGGACAAACGACTTCGAATCCGAATGAGTTTACTTTTCCGAATTATGGTTCTCCGATTTATTGGGTAACTCGTGGCTATGTGGTTTTGGATGATGCTGCTTTTCCGATTGTAGGAGAGGGAGACGAACAACCCAATGATACGTTTGTGGAACAATTGGTTGCTAATGCAAAAGCTGCTATTGATGCAGTGGATAAATTGGGATATATCGACAGAAATCGTGTAGCTGTTGGAGGGCATTCGTACGGAGCTTTTATGACCGCGAATTTATTGTCGCACTCTGATTTGTTTGCAGCAGGAATTGCACGAAGTGGAGCTTATAACCGTACACTTACTCCGTTTGGTTTCCAAAGTGAGGAAAGAAACTATTGGGAGGCTCCTGAAGTTTACAACACGATGTCACCTTTTATGAGTGCAGACAAAATGAAAACGCCATTGCTTTTAATTCACGGAAATGACGATAACAATTCTGGAACTTACACAATGCAAAGTGAGAGATATTTCAATGCCCTCAAAGGATTTGGAGCTCCAACACGTTTGGTTTTACTTCCGAAAGAATCCCACGGATATGCAGCAAAAGAAAGTATTCTGCACGTGATTTGGGAACAGGATGAGTGGTTAGAAAAATATGTGAAGAATAAAGGCAGGTAATAATAGAAAAAACCGTTCCGATTAAAATCGGAGCGGTTTTTTTACTTTTTGCCATTACAAGAGGAGTGAACTTGATTCAGGAAATTCAAGAAGTTAAATCCCGAAATGATTTGCGAATCGCTTACATATTCCTTCTATACTGACCTCCCACTTCAAACAAAGCTGAAGTAATTTGTCCGAGTGAACAAACCTTGGTCGCTTCCATAAGCTGTTCAAAGATATTTTGGTTTTGGATAGCAGTTTCCTGAACTATTGCAAGAGCATCTTTTACTTTTTCTTCATTGGCTTTATTCAAACTTTCTTTAGTTTTGATTTGGAATAATTTTTCTTCTTCTGTAGCTCGGATAACTTCAGCTGGAACAACCGTAGGCGAACCTTTACTGCTCAAAAACGTATTCACTCCAATAATCGGAAATTCTCCTGTGTGTTTTAGTGTTTCGTAGTACAAGCTTTCTTCCTGAATTTTTGAACGTTGGTACATTGTTTCCATTGCTCCAAGAACTCCTCCTCTTTCGGTAATTCGGTCAAATTCTGCTAAAACAGCTTCTTCAACTAAATCTGTAAGTTCTTCGATAATGAACGAACCTTGAATCGGATTTTCGTTTTTAGCCAATCCTAACTCTCTATTGATAATCAACTGTATAGCCATTGCTCTACGAACCGATTCTTCTGTTGGAGTTGTGATTGCCTCATCATAAGCATTGGTATGTAACGAGTTACAGTTATCATAAATAGCATACAAAGCCTGAAGTGTTGTACGAATATCATTAAAATCAATTTCTTGTGCGTGTAATGAACGTCCCGAAGTCTGAATGTGATATTTCAACATTTGAGCTCTTTCATTTGCTCCGTATTTTAGTTTTAGAGCTTTAGCCCAAATCTTACGAGCTACACGTCCGATAACTGCATATTCAGGATCGATTCCGTTTGAGAAAAAGAACGATAAGTTAGGTCCGAAATCGTTAATATTCATTCCTCTTGACAAATAATATTCCACGTAAGTGAAACCATTAGCCAAGGTAAAGGCCAACTGGGTAATAGGGTTTGCTCCTGCTTCTGCAATGTGGTAACCCGAAATCGAAACCGAATAAAAGTTTCTTACATTCTTCTCAATAAAATATTGTTGCACATCTCCCATCAATCTCAAAGCAAATTCAGTCGAGAAAATACAAGTATTTTGAGCTTGGTCTTCTTTCAGAATATCTGCTTGAACCGTTCCACGAACTTGAGAAAGTGTTTTGGTTTTTATTTCGTTATAAACTTCTATCGGAAGAACCATATCTCCTGTAACTCCGAGCAACATCAAACCTAATCCGTCATTTCCTTCAGGAAGTTCTCCGTTATATTTTGGTCTTTCAACTCCTTTTTCTTTATAAATTGCTTTGATTTTTGCTTCAACCTCTGCTTCTAATCCGTTTTCTTTGATGTATTTTTCACAGTTTTGGTCAATTGCAGCATTCATAAAAAATCCTAACAACATCGGAGCAGGTCCATTGATTGTCATCGAAACCGAAGTAGCTGGATGCGACAAATCAAAACCTGAATACAACTTTTTAGCATCATCCAAACAACAGATTGAAACTCCTGCATTTCCGATTTTTCCGTAAATATCTGGTCTGTAATCTGGATCGTTTCCGTATAATGTAACCGAATCAAAAGCAGTTGAAAGTCGTTTTGCAGGCATTCCCAAACTTACATAATGGAAACGTCTGTTAGTTCTTTCTGGTCCTCCTTCTCCTGCAAACATACGAGTTGGGTCTTCTCCTTCCCTTTTAAACGGATATAATCCCGAAGCAAACGGAAATTCTCCCGGAACATTCTCTTGTAAATTCCATTTCAGAATATCTCCCCAAGCTTGGTATTTGGGTAATGCAATTTTAGGAATCTGTGAATGTGAAAGCGATTCGGTATGCGTTTGGATTTTGATTTCTTTATCTCTTACTTTGAACGAATAAACAGGATTTTTGTATTTGTTTACTTTTTCGTTCCAAGTGAAAATGATTTCCCAATTGTATGGGTCGAGATTCATTTTTACTCTGTCGAATTCTTTCAAGAGTAAATCAACAAATTCTTTATTTTCTTTGTCTTTCGTCACACTGAGCCTGTCGAAGTGTTGTCGAAGACTATCCTCATCAATACCAAACTTCGACAGGCTCAGTTTGAAGTTTGTTACAGATTCTAAAGTTTTATAAACTCCGTATAATTTTTGAGCTACTTCAACTTGCGTTAAAACCGTTTCGTCATACTTTCGGTTATTTTCTGAAATTTCAGACAAGTATCTGGTTCTGTTAGGTGGAATAACATAAATTTTTTCACTCATCTCACGAGTAATCTCAAAAGTAGATTGCAAATCTGCTCCTGTTTTCTCCACAAGTTTATCCATAACGGATTTATAAAGCGAGTTCATTCCCGGATCGTTGAATTGTGAAGCAATTGTTCCGAAAACAGGCATCGTATCAGGATCTTCGTGCCATAAATTATGGTTTCTCTGATATTGCTTTTTAACATCACGAATCGCGTCCAAAGCTCCTCTTTTGTCGAATTTGTTGATAGCTACTAAATCGGCAAAGTCCAACATATCAATTTTTTCCAATTGAGTTGCAGCTCCAAATTCGGGTGTCATCACATACAAAGCCACATCGGAATGGTCTAAAATTTCCGTATCGGATTGTCCAATTCCCGAAGTTTCTAGAATAATCAAATCATATTTTGCTGCTTTCAAAACTTCGATAGCCTCCGAAACATATTTCGAAAGAGCTAAATTCGATTGTCTTGTAGCCAAAGACCTCATATAAACTCTCGGGTTGTTGATAGCATTCATACGGATTCTATCTCCAAGCAATGCTCCTCCTGTTTTGCGTTTTGAAGGGTCAACCGAAATCAATCCGATTGTTTTTTCAGGGAAATCCATCAAAAACCTACGAACCAATTCATCAACCAAAGACGATTTTCCTGCTCCTCCTGTTCCTGTAATTCCCAAAACAGAAGCCTCCCCTAACCCCTCCGAAGGAGTGGAACTGAAAACCTTATGGAATTCATCAGGGTTATTTTCCGCAAGAGAAATCAGTCTTGCAATGGTATTTACATCTTTCTCTTTTACTTTTTCCATTATTTCGGAAGTTCCTCCTTCGGGGGTTAGAGGGCTGGTATCGGCTCTTTCCACCAAATCGTTAATCATTCCCTGCAATCCCAAAGCACGTCCGTCATCAGGCGAATAAATCCGAGTAATTCCGTAATCTTGCAATTCTTTTATTTCTTCAGGTAAGATTACTCCACCTCCACCTCCGAAAATTTTGATATGTCCCGCTCCTTTTTCTTTGAGCAAGTCATACATATATTTAAAGTATTCGTTGTGACCACCTTGATATGAAGTCATCGCAATAGCATTTGCATCTTCCTGAATAGCTGTATTTACAACTTCTTCCACACTTCTATCGTGTCCTAAATGTATCACTTCGCATCCTGTTGCTTGAATAACTCTACGCATTATGTTAATCGAAGCATCGTGTCCGTCAAAAAGTGAGGCAGCTGTTACGATTCGTACTTTATTTTTTGGAGTGTAGTGCGTTGGATTTTTCATAAAATTAATCTGTACTTTCTTAAAGAGGAACAAATTTAAGGATTATTCAAAAAAAGCCTGCTAATATTATGAATAGTTTGCGGTTTAATAGTTTCAGGAGCTGCGTATTTTTCCACATGCCATGTTCAGCGATAGGCAAAACATTATTTAATTTCAAAAAATTGCACAAAAAAGGATCATCTGAACTTTTTAAATTATTTTTGAAGTTTATTACAAAATTTTTTTCCAATGAAAAACAAATGGATTGTCTTGATTTTATTTTTTAGCTTAAATGCGTGTGCTGAACTCCAAAACGTAGTGGGCTCCCTCCCTCAAGGCGGCGGGCTCAGCAATGCCGATATTGGCGCCGGGCTTCGTCAAGCTCTTGATCAAGGTATTGAAAAACAAGTAAGCAAACTCACCAAAACAGATGGATTTTACAAAAACGAACTGGTAAAAATATTGCTTCCAACCGAACTGCAAAAGGTCGATAAAGGTTTGCGCGATATAGGTTTGGGCAACCTTGCCGATGAAGGCCTGAAAGCACTCAACAGAGCCGCTGAAGACGCCGTAAAAGAAGCAACACCCATATTTGTGAATGCAGTAAAGGAAATTACTTTTGCCGATGCCAAGAACATCCTTTTGGGCAATGACGATGCGGCAACGCAATATCTTACCAGTAAGACACAAACTGCTCTTTACGACAAATTCCATCCCGTAATCAACAATTCTTTTGCAAAGGTGGGGGCCGACCAGATATGGACCAACCTCATCAACAAGTACAACGCTATCCCGTTTACCAACGACGTTAACCCCGACCTGACCGACTACGTGACCGGTGAAGCTCTGAAAGGCGTCTATACCATGATAGCTGTTGAAGAAAAGGAAATCCGAAACAATGTTTCCTCCAGAACTACCGACCTGCTAAAAAAAGTGTTTGTACTGCAGGACGGCAACAAATAATGACAGAGACCAATGTTAAGTAATCACATCCATTAACTCCTAAAGAATGAAACTTAACATCAAAAACATGGTCTGCAACCGGTGCATAATGGTAGTTCAAAATGAATTGAACAGACTCGGTTTTGATGTAAAGCATATCAAATTGGGAGAAGTTGTACTGGACAGGGATGCCAGCCCCGAAGAAATAAAACGCATAGGAGACACGCTCGTTCCATTGGGTTTTGAACTTATTGATGACAAAAAGAGCCATATCATTGAGCGGATAAAAACCATAATAATCGATTTGGTGCACCATCAAGACAACGTTATTAAAACCAATCTTTCTGAAGTATTGAGCGAAAAGCTAAATCACGATTACAACTATCTTTCCAACCTGTTTTCAGAAGTTGAGGGCACGACGATTGAAAAATATTTTATTGCCCAAAAAATAGAAAAAGTAAAAGAACTTTTGGTTTATGATGAACTCTCGTTGAGCGAAATCGCTTATCGTTTGAATTATTCGAGCGTGGCCTATTTGAGCAACCAATTCAAAAAAGTAACGGGACTTTCGCCGAGCCATTTTAAGCAAATCCGTGAAGATAGGCGGAAACCTTTGGATGAAGTAAAAGGAAAAAACCATTAAGGAATCAAGAAAAGCCAAGGTTCAACACATCTAAATTCCTTAATGGTTTACAAATATTAATGGTTGTTCCGCTTCCGGATTATCTGAAAACAACCATCCCAACAAACATTATCTTGTTGGTTTTGGAGCATATCGATTGTAAGGTGCCAAATCAAAATTATTAACCTCTTCCATGGTCATGCCCAACGCTTTGGCGACACCAGTTCCATATTCAGGATCAGCCTTGTAGCAATTTAAGATGTGCCGTACCTGAATAAATTTCTCTGCACCGCCCACTTGAGCCGCCGTATTTTTAAACAGTAAATCGGCTTTCCCATCTGCTTTGATAATACGGTACAAATCGCCCGGCTGTGTATAATAATCTTCATCATAATCCCTGAAATTATGGGCATAGGCCGTACCCTCCATGGCCAAAGGCGGTTCTTTTGCCGATGGATCTTCCTGCCATTGGCCAAAGCTATTTGGTTCATAATGAATGGCCGAACCATAGTTGCCGTCCACCCGCATTGCTCCATCCCTGTGATAAGCATGATACGGACATTTGGGTTTGTTTACTGGAATCTGGTAGTGGTTTACGCCCAAACGGTAACGTTGCGCATCGCCATAAGAGAATAAACGTCCCTGCAACATTTTATCCGGAGAAAAGCCGATGCCCGGCACGATGTTCGTTGGGTTAAATGCTGCCTGTTCCACATCCTGAAAATAATTATCCGGGTTTCTGTTCAGTTCAAATTCACCCACGGGAATTAGCGGGAAATCTTTTTTGGACCAAACTTTTGTCAAATCAAACGGATGGAATCGATAGGTTTTGGCTTCTTCTTCGGTCATAACCTGCACAAACATTTTCCACTTCGGAAAATCGCCCCTTTCAATCGCATCGTACAAATCGCGCTGTGAACTTTCCCTGTCCATACCCACTACTTTTGCAGCTTCTTCATCCGAAAGATTTTCTATCCCCTGCTGGCACACAAAATGGAATTTTACCCAGTGGCGCACATTTTCACTATTGATAAAACTGTATGTATGACTTCCAAAACCATGCATGTGGCGGTAGCCTTTCGGAATGCCCCGATCGCTCATCACGATGGTGATTTGGTGCAGTGCTTCGGGCAAAAGCGTCCAGAAATCCCAGTTGTTGTTGGCACTTCGCAGATTGGTTCTCGGGTCGCGTTTTACCGCATGGTTCAAATCGGGGAACTTCATCGGGTCGCGAAAAAAGAAAACGGGCGTGTTGTTGCCTACCAAATCCCAAATACCTTCATTGGTATAAAATTTCAGTGCAAAACCACGAATGTCCCTTTCAGCATCTGCCGCTCCCCTTTCGCCCGCAACGGTCGAAAATCGGGCGAACATATCGGTTTTCTTTCCGATTTCACTAAAAATTTCAGCTTTGGTATATTGCGTAATATCGTGCGTTACAGTAAACGTCCCGAAAGCGCCCGAACCTTTGGCGTGCATTCTCCTTTCGGGAATAACTTCACGGTCGAAGTTGGCCATTTTTTCCAAAAACCAAAAATCCTGCATCAACAATGGACCGTTTGGCCCTGCAGTCTGCACGTTCTGATTGTCGGGAACAGGAGCTCCCGTTTGTCTTGTAAGTTTTCCTTTTTGATCTTCCATGATACAGATTTTTTAATGTTATCCTTACAAATATATAGATAAAATACATTGAATTTCCAAATTACGATAGATATTATAAATGATGAATTGTTTCTATCGATAACACATAGAAACATTTAATACAAACATACCTTTCTATGAAATCTTCTTTACCGCTTATAATTGCTGCAAATGTTTTTGCTTTCAATAAAGCAAATCCGTAAATTTTACAAATCAATTCTACAAAACTACAACAGCCATCAAGCAGATAATTGCCAACTTTGCACTTTATAGAGAAACGCATTGAGTTATGGCCACAAAAGATAAAAATACGATAACACAAACATTCCCGGTCTTGGGCATGACCTGCGCCTCTTGTGCAAGCAGTGCCGAGAGCATTGTTCAACATCAACAGGGCGTGGTGAATGCTTCGGTAAATTTTGCAACGGGCAACCTTACCGTTGACTACCTGTCCGATATAACCAATGCCGAAAAACTTCAAAAAGCGGTACAGGAAGTTGGTTATGATTTGTTGATCGAAGATGAAACCAAGCAGCAGGAAACATTAGAAGCTATCCAAGAAAAGAAATTCAAAGAATTAAAAACCAAGACCACCTGGGCCATTATATTGTCCTTGCCTGTTGTAGTGATAGGGATGTTCTTTATGGAAATGCCGTTTGGCAATGAAATCATGTGGCTTTTTTCAACCCCTGTCGTTTTTTACTTCGGTAAAGATTTTTTCGCAAATGCGTGGAAGCAGGCCAAACACCGCTCCGCCAATATGGACACCCTTGTAGCCTTGAGCACGGGCGTAGCTTACCTCTTTAGTGTGTTCAATTTGGTGTTTGCAGGATTTTTACACCGGCGCGGACTGCACGCCCACGTTTACTTTGAAGCCGCTGCCGTTATCATCGCGTTCATTCTGTTAGGAAAACTGTTGGAAGAAAAAGCAAAAGGAAGCACATCATCAGCTATTAAAAAATTAATGGGCTTGCAACCTAAAACTGTTATTGTAATACAAGCAAACGGCACAGAAAAACAAACCACTATTGAAGCCGTGAACGTAGGGGATGTTATCCTGGTAAAGCCGGGCGAAAAAATAGCAGTGGACGGCATGGTTATTTCGGGCAGTTCTTATGTGGATGAAAGTATGTTGAGCGGCGAACCTGTACCTGTTCTAAAAAAAGAAAACGAAAAGGTATTCGCTGGAACCATCAACCAGAAAGGAAGTTTCCAATTTAAAGCCGTGAAAGTGGGCAAAGAAACCATGCTTGCCCAAATCATTAAAATGGTGCAGGATGCACAGGGAAGCAAGGCGCCCGTGCAGAAATTGGTAGATAAGATTGCTGGGATTTTTGTTCCCGTAGTAATCGGTATCGCAATTCTTACATTTATTTTATGGTTCTTTTTAGGAGGAGATAATGGAACGGTACAAGGTTTATTGGCGGCCGTTACGGTCTTGGTCATTGCTTGTCCTTGCGCACTGGGATTGGCCACGCCCACGGCAATTATGGTAGGGGTCGGCAAAGGTGCGGAAAACGGAATTTTAATCAAAGATGCCGAAAGTTTGGAATTGGCCAAAAAAGTAGATACCATTATTTTAGACAAAACAGGAACGATTACCGAAGGCAAACCAGAAGTGACTGGCATACAATGGCTCAACAATGACGATACCGCAAAAGACATCCTGTTGAGTATAGAAAAGCAATCCGAACACCCCTTGGCAGAGGCCATAGTAAAACATTTGGATGGTAATACAGCTACTCAAATATCAAACTTCCACAGCTTTACGGGCAAAGGAGCAAGAGCCGACCACCATGACGCAACCTATTTTGTAGGAAACAAAAAACTATTGGCAGAAAACGGAATTTCTATTTCCGAACAACTGTTACAACAAGCAGAGGCGTGGAGCCAACAAACCAAAACCGTAATTTGGTTTTCGGACGGTAAACAAGCCCTTTCCGTAATTGCCATATCCGATAATATCAAAGAAACATCGGTAGCAGCCATAAAGGAAATGCAGGAAATGGGCATTGACCTGTATATGCTTACAGGCGACAATGAGGCCACGGCCAAAGCCATAGCAGAGCAGACAGGCATCAACCATTACAAAGCGGAAGTATTGCCTCAACACAAGGCCGATTTTGTAAAAAAACTGCAGCAACAAGGTAAAACCGTGGCCATGGTGGGCGATGGTATCAACGACAGTACGGCTTTGGCAACGGCCGATGTAAGTATCGCCATGGGCAAAGGTTCAGACATAGCAATGGAGGTGGCCAAGATGACCATCATCTCGTCAGACCTCACCAAAATACCACAGGCTATAAAGCTATCTAAACAAACCGTAGCCACCATTAAGCAAAATTTGTTTTGGGCATTTATTTACAACCTTATCGGTATTCCGATTGCGGCAGGTATTCTCTATCCGATAAACGGTTTCTTGCTCAACCCGATGATTGCAGGGGCAGCAATGGCATTGAGCAGCGTGAGTGTAGTGAGCAATAGTTTAAGGTTAAAGTGGAAAAAGTAAAACGGTAGATCCCGAAGATCAAATCGGAAATTGCATAACAATAAAAAACGGTATTGTACCGAAATTTGCCATATCAAATAACAATTAAATTTTAGAAACAATGGAAAATAACAAAGAACTGAAATTCAAAACCAACCTTAATTGTGGGGGTTGTGTATCAAAAGTAAAATCAGATTTGGATCGTGCAGAGGGTATCGGACATTGGAACGTGGACATAGACAATGCCGACAAAATCCTTACCGTAAGTTCAAAGGGAATAACCGAAGAGGAAGTAGTGGCAATTATCAAAAATAAAGGCTTTAAGGCCGAACCGATGGCCAAATAAGCTACTCGACTGTGATGGTCATTGATTCCGGGCACACTGCCGATTTCACAAACGTGTAACACGTTTTTGGAAAAACATATGTTTTGTCCACCAAGAGTTTACACACCGGCATTTAATTATGGATCAACGACAATTGGAATTGTGAATCGGACCATTTTTGTTAAAAAAATTCAAAATTAACTTGCTAAATAATAATATTTTAGATATATTTATTTTCCAAAAAATTTACCCCTCCAAATCACGGTAAAGTATTGGACATGACGTGTTTAAATGGATATTTCCATTGTGTTACAATTATCAGATCCAACAAATTTATTTTTTCACTGATGAAAACATTGCCTAAAATCAACGAGAGGCAACAAAAGCTTCAAAAACGTTATAAGCAGCTCATGGAAGAAGCCTACAACTTTAGGCAAACGGATTCTGCCATCAGTGATTTTTCAGAATTTAAGGCTATCAAATTACTTAATAAACTCAACGAGTTGAAATTTCTCAACCGCGACAATGCTCCGAGGGCATTAAGATAGGCCAACTGAAAAATTATCAATTATTTAACGTATCTGCATCGTCCCACTTTTATTGCAAATTCGTATATAAATATATATTACGAATTGCCATGGAAAGACATTTTTGCAAAGTAGGAAAAACCAAGCTCAATTGGAGCGGTGTTTTGAATTTAAAAGATTTAGAAAAAAAATACAAAGGGTTTCTCGAGGAAGCATACAACCTCATCTATACCGATGCCGGATTGAGCGACCTGCTCTACCACGAAGCCTCAAAACTCAAAAAAACCATTATTTATCTAAAACAGAATCCCTCGACAGGCTTTGATGCAACATTCTAAAATAGTCAAAGGATTTGATAAGGCGCGTTCCGTACCAAGAAAAGGCTTCTCCATCAACCACAAAGATTTTGGCATTGGGAAAGAACTGCCTAACTTCCTCTTTATGTGTTTCATTGAAAGGAAACGGCTCACTCGAAAGCAAAACCAAATCGGCTGTTTCGGGCCTGCACATTAACAATTCAATCTCGGGATAACGTTCGTGAACCCCAAAATAATTCTCGAAGTTGTTAATAGCCATCATTGCATCAATAAAAGTGCCTTTTGCAGCAACCATCCAAGGATTTTTCCATATAAAATAGGCAGTTTTGAGTGTCGGACGATTATGGATGAACGCTTCAAAATCTTTATTTTTTTGCCTGATTTCCATTAAGATCTTTTCAGCCTCATTGCTTTTCGAAAAAAGCTTACCGTACATCCCTATAAGTTCCAGACAGTCTTGCACACTATTTACGTCACTGATGTGCACCGGGGCGATTTTTTCCAATTCGGCAATCATTTCTTGAGTGTTTTCTTCCTTGTTACAAAGAATGATGTCCGGATGCAGCGCCTTTATTTTTTCATAATTAACGGCTTTTGTTCCTCCTACGATGGTTTTTTCTTTTCTAAAATGGGCAGGATGTACACAGAATTTTGTTATACCAACAATAGCAATATCCAATCCCAAATCGTACAAAAGTTCGGTTTGGCTCGGCACCAAAGAAACAATTCGCTCCGGTAACGCGTTTATGGCAATGGCCCGGTGCAACTGGTCAACAAATATCATAACTGTTTAAAGTGTGTCCAGAATAGCCTGCATTTCCTGTTGCAGTTTTAAGGCTTCTGCCTTTGCTTTTTCGGCAAAATCCAAACCATTGGATGCGTAAATTATTGCTCGTGAAGCGTTTATAAGCAGACCTATATTGTCATTAAGGCCATATTTACAAACCTCTTGCAAGTTGCCGCCTTGCGCTCCAACGCCCGGTACGAGCAAAAAGCTATCAGGCACAATCTTTCTTATTCCAACAAAATAATCGGCTTTGGTGGCGCCAACAACGTACATTAAATTTTGTGCGTTGCGCCAAGTTTTGGATGTTTCCAAAACGTGTTCGTACAATGTATTTTCGCAGCACTTTTGGGTCTGGAAATCAAAAGCACCCATATTGGACGTCAAGGCGAGTAAAATGGTGTGTTTGCCCTCTACGGCCAAAAAAGGTTCTACGGAATCTTTGCCCATATAGGGTGCCACGGTTATGCTATCAAAATTCAAATCTTGAAGAAATGCTTTGGCATACATGGCAGAAGTATTGCCTATATCACCACGTTTGGCATCTGCAATTGTAAAAATTTCTGGGTGGTATTCGTTTAGATAACCAATAGTCTTTTCCAATGATTGCCAACCTTTTACACCATAAGCTTCGTAAAAAGCCATATTGGGCTTATAGGCAACGGCAAGGTGGTGCGTGGCATCGATAATGGCTTTGTTGAACGCAAAAATTGGATCATCGGACTTTAATAGATGTTGTGGAATTTTTGCCAAATCTACATCGAGCCCAATACAGAGAAAAGACTTCTTTTTTTGGATTTGTTGGATGAGCTGTTGTGTTGTCATTGTAAAATATGTCTCAAAAGCAGGCTTATTTCTGTCCGACAGACAGTGTAAAACGGTACTTGCTTTTTAAATCAAATCTGTATTCGCTTTTAACAATTCGGTATTTTCTGCAAGCATAAGCTCATCGATGATTTTTTGGATATCGCCGTTCATAATGTTTGCCAAATCATATAGCGTAAGTCCAATCCTGTGATCGGTAACGCGTCCCTGCGAGTAGTTGTAGGTCCTGATTTTTGCACTTCGGTCACCAGTAGAAACCATGCTCTTGCGTTTTTCGGAATCGGCGGCTAATTTTTTTTCAAGTTCGCGCTCATATAAGCGGGAACGCAATACTTTTAAGGCTTTTTCAAGGTTTTTGTGCGACGATTTTTGGTCTTGGCAACTCACAATCATTCCTGTTGGTTCGTGGTGCAACTTGATGGCAGAATAGGTCGTGTTTACACTTTGCCCGCCCGGCCCGGTAGATGTGGTTCTTTCTATGCGTACATCGGCCATGTCAAGTTCTACGTCAAATTCTTCGGCTTCGGGCAGTACAATCACCGTGGCAGCACTGGTATGCACCCTTCCCTGCGTTTCTGTCTGCGGAACACGTTGGACCCTATGGACGCCGGCTTCAAACTTTAGGGTTCCGTACACATCTTCGCCATTGACTTCAAAAATCATTTCTTTAAAGCCTCCGGATGTGCCTTCGTTATAATCCACGACCTCCACTTTCCAGCCTTTGCTTTCGCAGTATTTAGAATACATTCTGAAAAGATCCCCTGCAAAAATACTTGCTTCGTCGCCCCCTGTACCGGCACGGAGCTCGACAACGGCATTTTTGGCGTCTTCGGGATTTTTCGGTATCAGCAAAAACTTGATTGCATCTTCGAGCTCGATAATGGCGTCCCTGGCTTCGTCAAGCTGCATTTTGGCCATTTCCAACATCTCCGGATCAGAGCCATCATTGATGATATCTTCTGCTTCCTTTATATTATCCAATAGCGTAATGTACTCCAATCGTTTATCTACCAACACTTTCAGTTCTTTATATTCTTTGTTAAGGGCGATATAGCGCTTTTGGTCGTTGATAATATTGGGCTGGATGATAAGGTCGTTGACCTCATCAAAACGTTGTTTGATAATTTGTAATTTGTCTAACATTTGCCAAAGTGAATTGTGCCGCAAAAATACGATTATTTCGCAATCTGCAATAACGATCGGCTCACCTTGATTATGGTGTGACGGCCAACGTCTTGTTAGAGAAAAAGGGGTTTTAAAGTACTTTCAGAGATCTACCACCACACCTATGCCGAGGATCTGCTTCCATTGCATTTTGGCACCTTCCTTGAGCATTTCTTCTTCGGTTCCAAGCTCGTTCAAAACGTTGACAAAAGTCTTGACGTCGTTGTCATATCTCAAATGCGATCCGAGCGTGGCCCGAACGTATTGATTGACCTTAAAGTTGAAAATCACTTCCCAATCCAGATCAATATTCCCAAAACTATTGAGATAATCGGTATAAAAACTGATTCGGCTCTTTAAATCGACGTTGTCATAAACCCTCGATTCAAGATAATTAGTAAGCAATATCCCAATTTCTGTTCGGACACGTTGTCCGTGCTTTATGATATTGCCTTGATCATCAAAGACTGCCGGCGTCACCCCAAAAGACCCTGCATTTGATAGTGCCTCATCCAACACAAAAGTGGATTTAAAGGTCATGGGCGAAAAATAAACAGAAAATTTATCGACATCTTTACCATATTCTACCCCGCCCCCCAAAAACAGGTAGCCAGGCGACATAAATTTTGAAATGGGCGTAGAGCGGTTAGGGTAGTTATAACCGTTGGTAAATTGTGTCTTGAAGTTGAAACGAGCCGAAAAATACCATTTGCTCAAACTGTCGGTCTGAAAACCCAATGTGGAGATAAGTTCCAACTCATCAGTGGTCTTGCGCAATTTTTGGTCTTCCTGTTTGTTAACCCCATAATTGGCAACTGCCAAATTTTTCCATTTAAAAAGACCGTACCTGTAGTTTAGTTCAGAACGGACGCCCAATAATGCTGAAATGGAATTACTACCACCGGCGCTCCAATTGACAAAGCTAACTTCATTGATATCCAAGCTTGTACGGTTTTTTAGTTCCCATTTTGGAATGCTGTCAACCTGTTTCACATGGGTACTATCTGTTTGAGAATTCAAAACCAATACCGAAAGGCAACACAACATCGAAAAAAAATACTTCATTACAACTTGATGATAAAAAAATTAATATATAAACGTTCCAAAATCACTTTTGATGGTCAAGCGTTTCTGTTCAGATTGCTCAACCCTTCCGACTATACGAGCTTCGACACCGAACGATTCGGATATGTCGATAATGGCGTTTGCAATTGATGCAGGCACGTACAGTTCCATGCGATGGCCGCAATTGAACACTTGGTACATCTCTTTCCAATCGATTTTAGATTGTTCTTGTATCAGTCTGAACAACGGCGGAACCGGAAACATATTGTCTTTGATGATGTGCAATCTGTCTATAAAATGTAGGATTTTTGTTTGCGCCCCACCGCTGCAATGTACCATTCCGTGGATTTCTTTGGGCGTATATTGTGATAAGATTTTTTTTATGATCGGCGCATAGGTCCGTGTGGGCGAAAGCACCAATTTTCCAGCATCAATCGGAACGCCTTCCACGCAATCGGTCAATTTCATGTTCCCGGAATAGACCAAATCTTTTGGCAAGGAAGCATCGTAACTTTCGGGAAATTTTTCGGCCAAATAATTATGAAATACATCGTGTCTGGCAGAGGTAAGGCCATTGCTGCCCATTCCGCCGTTGTATTCTTTTTCATAGGTTGCCTTTCCTGAAGAAGACAGCCCCACAATGACATCGCCCACTTGAATGTTAGCATTGTCGATAACGTCAGAACGCTTCATACGGGTGGTGACGGTAGAGTCCACGATGATGGTTCGGACCAAATCACCAACATCGGCCGTTTCCCCTCCGGTAGCGTGTATCGTCACACCAAAATCCTTGAGTTCGGAAATAAGGGCTTCGGTTCCATTGATGATGGCGGAAATGACCTCCCCGGGAATTAGGTTTTTATTTCTTCCGATGGTGGAAGACAACAGGATATTGTCGGTCGCACCAACACAAAGCAGATCGTCGATGTTCATGATCAGGGCATCTTGCGCAATACCTTTCCAAACGGACATATCACCTGTTTCTCTCCAATACATATAGGCAAGAGATGATTTGGTACCGGCACCATCGGCGTGCATAATCAGGCAATAATCATCATCATTGGTCAGATAATCTGGGACTATTTTGCAAAAAGCACTTGGAAACAGGCCTTTGTCAATGTTTTTTATAGCATTGTGGACATCTTCTTTCAATGCCGAAACACCACGTTGGGAATAACGCTGGCTCATATTTTCGTTCATTACTTGGGTTATTTTGCAAAAATAGGAATACTAAATCATTTGTGCTGAATAATTTGATTGGATTTGATGATGCTTGGCTGTCCATCCAATATCTTGGCCTTTTTTGCACGGCCACCAAAATAATAGTTAAGACCCAACCCGATCCTAAAATACGTATCATCGGTTGCTCCGGCAATAACTCCATCAAGTTCATCGCTCATCGCATAATTGTAATCACCATAAAGCTTTATCCCCAAACCTTCTGAAACAATGTATTCCACACCACCGCCGCCTTGCAATTTGAAGGCGGTCTCTTTAAAATAATTAGATGCATTGTATCCTGCTCCGGCAAAAACAAAAGGGGAAAACCGATGGTATGGCATGAGTGTCGCACCAATATTGAAATCAAAGGACATAAATCCTTGGTTATATACATCCTTAAAAGCCAGATTGAATTTGTGGTAACCAATGCCCGCATAGAGGTGAGGCGAGAAATGGCGCTTGTAGCCACCGCCAAAATAAATTTCGAACATAGGGTCTTGGATGTCGCCATTAGCAACAGCCGAACCTACGCCAAACTCCATCGCATTGTCACCTCTAAGATCATAAAAAGTGGATTTCTTTTGCTGTAATGTGTCATAAGCAGTTTGCGCCGTGCAAAAATGACCTAAAAGCACGAGAACGATAATCCAAAGATTTCTTGCCATAAGTACTCAATAAAAACTGTTGAAAAAATTAATGCCATTGATAAAGTAGGGATGTTCGAGACAAGGCAAAAGTAAAGCAATATTACTAAATATAGGTATAAAAGTCCCTCATTTATTGAAATATTAATTGCAAAAAATAAAAAAAGGCAAAAGAAACCATATGTTTTCTTTTACCTTCCATTCCATCAAACTACAACTAAAAGAGCTTAATAACTCTAATGGTGTATTTTAAAATCGAACTTAAGCCCTAAATACTTTGTCAACTTTTTGCGCAGTTTCCTGCGAAATTTTGTCTTTTGCAATCTTGTTGTTCTGCTGGCTGAAAAGAACAGTCACAAACACCAAAGCAGCAAGGCTCAATAGTAGCTTTTTCATTTTAACAGAAATATTGATTAATAGCAATACAAATGTACTAAACAAACCATGCTCAAATCAAAATTTTCAAAATGTATTTTCCTACTTTTCGATTACATGTAAAATTATCTTGATGAAATACCATTTTTGACATTTTGCGTACGTAATCTTACTTACATTTTTTTTCTTTTTTCACACATTACTTATAAAAATGCCCCTGATAAAAGGGGCATTTTTGGGGGTTGGTCATCAAAGATCCATTATCTTGTGAACAACAATTCCCTATATTTGGTCAATGGCCAAAGCTCATCATCAACCAACAGCTCAAGTTTGTCACAAGAGTAGCGAATTTCATCAAACAATGGCTTCACTTTGTTGCAATAGTCATGTGCTTTCTTGTCGATGTCCATCAAGGCATTTGCCTTTCTCCTTTCATTGATCAACTTGGTAACTGTGGCATTAATGGTAGCGATGTGCCCTGAAATTTCTTCAATCAAGTTCAATTGCTCAGCGGCATATTTTTTATAGCTGCTACCATAAATTTCCTTCAACCCTTTTACGTTTTCGATCAAAACATTCTGGTATTTTACAGCCGTGGGCACGATATGGTTGCGGGCAATGTCTCCAAGAACCCGGCCTTCGATCTGGATACGCAATGCGTATTCTTCCATTTCTATTTCATATCTCGCCTCGGATTCAACTTTGTTCATCACGCCAAGTTCTTCAAAAAGCGCCAAAGACTTTTTCGAAATTCTAGCTTTTAAGGCTTCAGGGGTGGTCTTGTTGTTGCTAAGCCCTCTTTTCTTGGCTTCTTTGTGCCACGCTTCACCGTAACCGTTGCCCTCAAAGAGGATGTTTTTGGATTTTTTGATATATTCACGCAAAACGTTGAAGATGGCATCGTCCTTCTTCATGCCTTTCTTATCGATAAGCAAATCCACTTCTTTTTTGAAATCGATCAATTGCTTGGCAACTATAGAGTTGAGAACAGTCATGGCGTTGGCACAGTTGGCTTTTGACCCCACAGCCCTGAACTCAAACTTGTTTCCGGTAAATGCAAATGGAGACGTTCTGTTTCGGTCGGTATTATCCAAAAGCACATCGGGAATCTTGCCCACCACGTTCAATTTAAGGTCTGTTTTCTCTTGCGGCGATAATTTTCCGGTAGTAACGTTTTCGAGCTCGTTCAACACATTGGTCAATTGATCCCCGATAAATACCGAGATGATGGCCGGCGGCGCCTCATTTGCACCCAAACGGTGATCGTTACTTGCTGATGCAATTGAAGCCCGCAAAAGCTCTTCATTATCGTTTACCGCTTTAATGGTATTAATGAAAAAGGTCAAAAACTGAAGGTTGCTCATTGGTGTTTTGCCTGGCCCCAAGAGGTTAACGCCAGTATTAGTACCAAGGCTCCAGTTGTTGTGTTTTCCGGAACCGTTTACACCAGCAAAAGGCTTTTCGTGGAAAAGCACCTTGAAATTATGACGGTCAGCTACTTTGTCCATTAAATCCATAAGCAGCGAGTTGTGGTCAACCGCAAGGTTTGCCTCATCATATATGGGGGCCAACTCAAATTGGTTTGGGGCCACCTCATTGTGCCTTGTCTTTACAGGGATACCCAAAAGCATGCACTCTGTTTCGAGGTCTCTCATAAAAGACAGAGCCCTAACGGGAATGGAACCAAAATAATGGTCGTCCAATTGTTGGCCTTTAGCCGGCGAATGCCCAAGAAGTGTTCTGCCGGTCAACACGATGTCCGGTCTAGAATATGCCAAAGCACTGTCCACCAAAAAATACTCTTGCTCCCAGCCCAAAGAGGCATTTACTTTTTTTACATTTTTGTCAAAATATTTACACACTGCAACTGCAGCATTGTCAATTGCCTGCAAGGCTCTCAAAAGCGGTGTTTTATAATCGAGCGCTTCTCCTGTATACGCCACAAAAACCGTTGGGATGCACAAAGTGGTACCATAAATAAATGCAGGAGAAGTCGGGTCCCATGCCGTATAACCACGCGCTTCAAACGTATTTCTTATGCCCCCGTTAGGAAAACTTGAGGCATCCGGCTCTTGTTGCACCAATTGGCTACCACCAAATTTTTCTATGGCCAATCCGCCACCAATGGTTTCAAAAAACGAATCGTGCTTTTCGGCAGTTGCACCCGTGAGCGGCTGGAACCAATGTGTATAATGTGTAGCGCCCTTTGTTATGGCCCATTCTTTCATACCCGCCGAAATGTGATCGGCGACCACTCGTTCTATCTTTGTACCATTTTGCACGGCATCCATAACGCTTTCATAAGCATCTTTAGCAAGAAATTGGCGCATGGCAGCTTCGTTGAAAACATTTTTTCCAAAAAGTTCTGAACGGCGATCATTCTCTTCAATGTACACCGGCTTTCGATGAAGTGACTCTTTAATAGCATTAAAACGCAAGGTTGACATAGTTTAATCGTTTTTTAGAATTTTACAGGGCAAATTTATCAAAAAATGAATACGGATTACATTTACCCCCTAAAAATTTAGGGGTGAACTTATGTTTTTCGATAAAAAACAAAAAACACCCCCTAATATTTAATATTTGTGAAATGGAATGTTATTTAGGCATCAACACTACAAGATTGCATAAATTAGATAAAAATCGTAACATTGGCATAGTAAACCCCTAACATGATTTACACAATTATATATGTTCAGCAAAGAGCATTGTTTTTTTTTTAAGAAAACAGGCACAGAAATTGTTACAAAGCTTATCATTGTTTATTGATAATTATCTTAAATTAAAAATCACCATGACAAATAATACGAATCCTTATAAAATCCATACCGGGAAATGCATTATACCAATACTGTTTATATTGCTGTTCGCATATGGCCATAACACCGCAATTGCCCAAGACCCAACGAGCGAAAAAGTGATCATCGGCCAAAACGTGTTAAAATTTGTGGTCACAAAAAACACAAGAGATCGCCAACTGGAACTCATCAAAGAAAAACTTTATGAAAAAAAGGTGTCCATTGACTTCAGCAATGTAGAGAGAAACGAGAAGCGCGAAATCACAGGCATCGGCATAGATTACGGCCACGATGGCAAAAAAGGCAACTATTTTGTGAGATCCGGAGACCCGATTGCTGATATTGCCATTTCATACAATGTTCATGAAAACACGCTGTCTGTGGGTCGGGCAGCTGCACAATTGAGCCAGTCTTTTGAGGTAAACAAGGAAAACGGCGCATCAACGATCAACAAACCGACGACCGAAAGCAGTGTCCTCGTATATACAACCAATGAAGCAGATAAGGCGGACGAAAAAACAACAGTCACAGGCAAAGATGGCAACCAACACACCGTGAAAAAAGACAAAAAGACCTATGTAATCAAGTCTGAAACCTCAAAAGAAAGCAGCCTTGGCAATGAAAATGTGTTGATAAAACAAGAAAAAAACGATACTATATGGATCAAACAAAACGTCAAAAAAATAATCTGGACAGATGACGAAGGCAACAACATAGAAATCATCAATGCCGAAGAAAATGGGCGCAAACATATCCGTGTTTTTAACGACAAGGCCGAAAAACCTCTGATACTTTTGGATGGCATCGAAATTGACAAAAAGAATATAGGTGATATTGATCCAAACGATATTGAGAACATGAATGTGCTGAAGGACAAGGAAGCCATTGCAAAATATGGCGAAAAGGCCAAGCACGGCGTAATAATCATCACCACTAAAAAGAAAGAATAAAACAACAAAACCCCGGATTTCTATTCGGGGTTCTTTTTTTTATCGGATGATAAGCTTCTCCATGACTGAACGGCTTGCAGTGGAAATTTTCAACAGATATATACCGCTCTCAACATTCAAATCCAGGAACCCATTGCTTGTTATAAGCTCGGATATCAATTGCCCCTGCATTGTATAGACCTCCACTCTTGCCGGTTCTGCCAACCCTTTTATATAAACCCTTCCACTGGTCGGATTAGGATACAACAATAGAGAGGCCAAATCATTTTCAACTACACCCATGGGTTGGTGCCACACTTCGCCGGCATGTTCGCCCCAAATATATTCTATCAGTTCGGGATGGTCAATAAAGGGGTTGCGATTGTATTGCCAAGTATATATCACATTGTTCCGGTTCATCTCAAAATCGTCGGGCGGGTCGTTTCTGTGCCATTCAAGCAGTGTTGACAAATCTCCGAGTTCACCAACCGTTCCTTCTGGAAAACCATCGACAATCTCAAGTCCGTTAAATCGAACCGTTAAATAAAAGACACCTCTGGCAACATCGCCCTTAAAACCCCCAAGCGTTCCTTCAGGACCATTGTACTGGCCATAATGTTTGTTGCCACGCGAACTGTTCTCCGGGCCATCCACTGCGCGTATGGCATGCATTTCGGAGTTGCCATGCCTCAAGGAATCGGCATTTGTATTCCAAAAGATATCTACCCCGTCAGCCTCCTCATCGGCTTGGATACTGTAAAAGCCGCCACGGGATCTCGGAAAAGTGTGTTCTCTGTTCCATTTTCCTATATTTGAGGATGTGGTTTGAAAATCAAGTTTGGGCCTTCCCATTTCTTTATAAACCAGCCATACTTGATTGCTATTTTCCGGGTTTTGGTCGGCTTCCATCAAAATGTCCACCACGTCAGCATAAGTTTGCGACCTAACGATACTTTCATCCGCAACAATATCTTGGATAGCTTGGCGCAATTCAGCACCGGCCAATCCATCCAGGCTGTCATAATATCCAAAGGGCTGCGTACTTTCAACAATACCATAGGTGGGATTGATGGGTGTTCCGTAAGGAGCCACAGTAAAATCGTTGTCAACGATGCGAATGCGCAAATTGTTGTTTAAAGCAGAAAAGGTTGGTGGCAATCCATACAATCGGATGACCATTACCTCATCGCCTTCATCCAAATCATCGTCTATCAACGTAATGGTTGTAGATGCAGAATTACCTCCTTCGGGAATGGTTATCGATGTATTTCCCGTATAGTCGGAAGCATCAAAAGTCCCGTTGTGCAATGTAATGGTAAAATTGAGCGTTTCCGGCACATTTTGCTCGGTTGTAAAAGTGATGTCAAAGGTCTCGCCTTCATCATACATGGTTTTGTCAAGCTCCGTCAGCACACCATTGAGCACAATACCACTGCCATCATTGCGCATTCTTGGCGTAGGCGGGCCCACAAAATAACCAACATCGCCATTGGCATTATCGACCTGAATCGAGTTGGTGTTGTTTGCAGCACCTTCGTTGAGAATCTCGATATCCGGTTTGAAAGCAGAAAAAATTTCGACCAGGCCTGCGCCATCGGAATCATTTGTCTGATAAAGTAACACATCAATCAAGGTCTCATCTACATAAGCCACAACCGGTTCTTCAAAATCAATACTATCAGCTTGGTAGATGGCTACGGCATCAGCCCCGTTCTGGATCACGTTTGGCGGAATCAGGTACTGCGGAAACGGCGATACCGTTGCGCTACCGATGAGCAACAGTCCGTTGATATCGGTTTCATATCCATCCAGGTCGAGAGCCATATAACTCCTGTTGCCACCAGAATCAGATCCATTGAAAAACACTACCACATAGCCATCCAACGGGAAATTGGGCGTTTGCGATTTCAATTCAACAAATTCCTTATCATCAACACCGGGTGTATCACAATCCAACTCATTGATAATGAGTACCTGTGAAAACAATGACAGATTAAACGAACAGAACAAAGTGAGCGTGAGGATATATTTCATGTCAACATTTTTCCTCAAAGATAAGTATCTGCAAACAAAAACAAAGATTGTACAAAGTTAAATTCTTGAAGGATAACATATATTCTTTTCTTACTTTTAGGGAATGAAAACAGCGGCATTTAAGATTTTGGCCAAAATAAACAAAGCAGTGCTACCGAGCTACACCAAGCGGCATTTGGATATTTCAAAAGCATCAAAATTGCAGCTTGCCGTTATTTGGTGGAGGGCCTATGTTACCAAAAATGCTTTGGAATGAATGCCTTGTTTTGTATCCCACAACGTTTTTATCTCAAAATTTTAGCATCGCTTTAACGCAATAAATTGAGTTTAATGTGGATTTTAGCCCAAAATTATAATGAGTTAAAGTTGTATTTTTGCATCATGATGAATACCGCAAATCCGCAAAAATTTTTGTACATGAGATCGACTATCGTGTTTTTTCTGCTTTTCATAAGCATCTCTTTAGACCTCCATTCCCAAATTCTCGAACCCGTAAAATGGACGACTTCCGTAGAAAAGACCTCGGATTCGGAGTATGTTTTGGTAGCTACTGCCTCCATTGACCCAGGCTGGCACCTGTACTCACAAAACGTGCCCGAAAACGGCCCTATCCCCACGGCTTTTACTTTTGAAAACAATGAGCAATTCAAACTGGTCGAAACGGTTACAGAGGAAACCGGAAAAACTGTGGACGATCCGGTTTTCGGGATGAAAATCAAATATTTTGAGAGCAAGACCGATTTTAAACAGCGGATCAAGATTATCAACAAAGAACTTTCTGTAGTGAAGGGCGAGGTAGAATTTATGGTTTGTGACGACGAGCGCTGCCTTCCTCCCTCTTATGTAGATCTGGTATTCGATATTTACAAGGCAAGAACTGGTGTCGAAAGCAGCATGAGCGGCGGGGTATTCAATTTTCAAGAACCCGAAAAACAAGTAGTAAAACAAATTGATGCACCCGTATTTCCTGACGAAGGACAGGATAACGACAAGGGTCTTTGGACGATATTCATCATTGCGTTCCTATCCGGATTTGCAGCATTGTTGACACCTTGCGTTTTTCCAATGATCCCGATGACAGTGAGTTTCTTTACCAAACAGAGCAAAAACAAAGCCGCAGGAATTAGAAACTCCATTATTTATGGTGTTTGCATCATCACTATCTATGTTTTATTGGGTACTGCCGTGACTGCCATTTTTGGGGCAGATGCGCTTAATGCTTTAGCTACCAATGTTTGGTTCAACCTTGTTTTCTTCATTTTGCTTTTGGTATTTGCATTCTCGTTTTTGGGTGCTTTCGAAATAATGTTACCAAACAAATGGGCAAACAAAGTTGACAGACAAGCTGACAAAGGTGGTTTGCTTGGCATCTTTTTTATGGCACTTGCACTGGCGATAGTTTCGTTTTCTTGCACCGGTCCAATTGTAGGGACCCTGCTGGTCGAAGCCGCTTCAAAAGGAGGAATTGCGCCAATCGTTGGGATGTTGGGCTTTTCTTTGGCTATAGCATTACCGTTTGCATTATTTGCCGCATTTCCGGGCTGGCTCAATTCACTGCCCAAATCTGGAGGTTGGCTCAACACGGTCAAAGTCTTTCTTGGGTTTCTGGAACTGGCTTTTGCTTTCAAATTCCTGTCTCAAGCCGATCTGGTTCTGCAACTCCACTTATTAGAACGAGAAGTGTTCATTGCTATATGGATTGCCATTTTTGGAACTTTGGCGTTTTATTTGTTCGGAAAAATCAAACTACCACACGATTCTCCGTTGACCCATATTTCTGTGGGACGTTTGAGCTTGGGATTGCTTACATTGGCATTTACCATCTATATGATTCCGGGACTTTGGGGCGCACCACTGAAACTCATCAGTGCTTTCCCTCCTCCTTTGGACTATGCAGAGTCTCCTTACGGCGTGGGCAACTCAAAAGTAGGGAACAATCCAAGTGGTGGCGACCACGACAATTTGCCCGATGGCGCTCATTTGTTGGCTCCACACCAAATTTTGGCTTTCAACGATTATGATAAAGGTTTGGCTTATGCCAAAAAAGTAGGAAAACCCATAATGCTTGATTTTACCGGATGGGCATGTGTCAATTGCCGAAAAATGGAACAGAACGTTTGGGTAAATGACCACGTACTGAACATCCTGAAAAACGATGTGATACTCATCTCCTTATTTGTGGACGACAAGCGCAAACTCCCAGATAACGAAGTAGCAGAATCGCTATTAAAACCCGGAAAAAAGCTGAAATATATCGGTCAGAAATGGAGCGAATTCCAAACCGTCAGGTATAAGACCAACACACAGCCTTTTTATGTACTGATGGGTCACGATGAAGAAAACCTTACAGAGCCCATTGGTTACACACCAAATGCCGACACATATTACCAGTGGCTGAAACTTGGGCTTGATAATTTCAGGAAAAAGTAAAGACTTTTTGTTTGTCAATCGATAACCTGTCAATGTGGAAACACAGCGGTTTATGCCAACGTAACACCACAATTTTCCGTTTTAAAGCCACCACGTGTTTTTTTTTCAGAAATATCGACAGGATTAACTGCGTTGCTNNAACAAAAAAACGCTCAAGCAAGCTTGGCGTTTTTTTGTTTGTGGTATTTATTCGTGACCTCGACAGGATTCAAACCTGTAACCTCTTGAGCCGTAATCAAGTGCGCTATTCAGTTGCGCCACGAGGCCTTTTTAATGGGTTGCAAATATACTATATAAATTAAAAATCTGCCAAACAATTTATTCCCAAATTTTAAAATTGATTTCCGAAGCTTTGTTTCCTTGGGAAATGCTCCAACTGCTAACACCTAAACAATCTCGGCGCTCAAGCCCGCTTCTAGCAACATGGTACAGCGGGGTTTCAGGTCGTCGTAGTCTCCGGTTTTAACCGTGCATTTACCTTTGTAATGGACAATGATGGAACATTGCTCTGCCTGTTCAGGTGTATGGTCGCAGGCGTAAATCAACGTGTCAATGACATGGTCAAACGTGTTGACATCGTCATTATAAAGGACAATTTCATTTTGTCGCATCGTTTCTTCATCCAAAAGGATGTCTTCCAATACTTTTTCTTTTCCTTTTGTAGTCATCAGTTCAATTTTATGGCTAATTTACAAATTTAAGCGCAACCCATTGGTTCTTCTCCAAGGTTTCAACGCGTTTCATGCCAAGGTTATTACATTCGGTCTCAATATCCGGAATGTCATTTCGGTAAAAACCGCTCAAATACATCACGCCGTTTGGGTTTAGACACTCGGCATAGACTTTCATATCGTTAAGAAGTATGTTCCTGTTGATATTGGCAATGACGACATCGTATTTACGATCTTTAAGTATTTGTGCATCGCCCTCAAACACGGCTATATTCCCACACTTGTTCCTTTCAACGTTTTCGATACTGTTCAGATAGCACCAATTATCATAATCGACTGCATCGATGGGTTTTGCCCCTTTCATTTCTGCCAAAATAGCCAAAACCCCGGTACCGCAGCCCATATCAAGAGCAGATTTGCCCCGTAAATCATCCTTCAGAAGATATTCTACCATCATATGGGTGGTTTCGTGATGTCCCGTACCGAAACTCATTTTGGGTTCTATGACGATATCGTACTCACTGTCCGTCTTTTCATGAAAAGGTGCTCGAATGGTACACTTCTCTCCTACAGTGATGGGATTAAAATTCTTTTCCCATTCTTCGTTCCAGTTGACTTGTTCTATCGTTTCTATGGTATATGATATGCTGAACGCATCGGATTTGAGCACATCGATATCTTCAAGGATGTTCTCTCGCCAATCGGTCGTTTGTATGTAAGCGATAACGCCATCTTCGGTTTCTACAAAACTCTCAAATCCCGCAAAGCCCAACTCGGCCATCAAAATCTCTACGGCGGGTTGCTGTGGCGTTACTTTAAAATCGTAACCAAAATAGTTTGAAGCCATCTTTTTTCGCAAATTTTATGCAAATTTAATAATCATACATTTAGTTAGTAAATTTGTCTTCAAAATTCGCAACATGAAAGGTTATTTAGCAATATTTTTTGCCCTTTTTGCATTTATCGGGGCAAAAGCACAAGATACCAACGACATCAAACTATCGGCTTTGCCATACTATAGTTATGGAAAAGGATTGGGAATCACGTCACCTGACAGCATTTTTCAGTTGAATATTCGTTTTAGGATGCAAAACAGGCTTTCCTATATCGATAACGAAAACGGAGATGCCGCTTATGAAGCCAAGATAAGAAGATTGCGCTTGCGTTTTGACGGGTATGTTGGCGACCCAAGAATTATTTACGCCATTCAACTTTCTTTTGCCCCCGATGATGTAGGGACCATTGAAGATGGAAAAAACCTCAACGTCATTCGTGATGCCATCATTTTTTACAGACCCAATGCACATTGGAACATCGGTTTTGGGCAAACCAAGCTCCCAGGGAACCGCCAGCGCATCAATTCATCGGGCGCGTTACAACTGACCGACCGGAGCATCAACAATTCCAAATTTAATATCGATAGAGATTTTGGACTTCAAGTTTATTATCTAAAAGAGCATAAAGACCGATTTTCATATATAATAAAAACGGCCATAAGCACCGGTGAAGGTCGCAACTGGACCAAAAACCCCGACAATGGTTTGGCCTATACGGGACGACTGGAATTTTTTCCTTTAGGTACTTTTAAAAACGACGGAACGCTCTTTGAAGGCGACCTGAAACGTGAAGACGAACCAAAACTAATGCTTGCCGGCACCTACCACTACAATGAAAAGTCACGTCGCACACAAGGCACCCTTGGCAACGAACTTTTTGGCCAAAGAGATCTGAAATCGGTGTTTGTTGACATGGTATTTAAATATAATGGCTGGGCATTACAGTCGGCTTTCATGAACCGTAAGACAGACAACCCCATTACAGTGAATCCAGATGAAGAAACGGATATACAATTTGTATATGCAGGTGAAGGTTTTGACACCCAATTGAGCTACCTCTTTGAAAATAACTATGAGTTGATAGGTCGTTATTCAACACAAAATCCGCACAATGACATTGCATCCCTTGCGCCAAAAACAAGACAGTACACCCTTGGGCTGACCAAATACATCAGAGAACATTCGCTAAAACTTCAAGCCGAAGTGACCCGATCTGACAACAACTATCTGGACGCTACCAATAGCAAAGACTGGTACATCCGTTTTCAGGTAGAAATAGGCATTTAGCAACCTTCTTGTTAAATGGCGTTTACGATTGCAAAAAAGTCTTTTGCCTCAAGCGATGCGCCACCTATCAATCCCCCATCAACATCGGGCTTTGAGAAAATTTCGCGCGCATTGGAAGGTTTTACACTGCCTCCATACAAAATGGAAACTGAATTGGCTATGGCATCACTATAATTTCCTGACAAGGTTTTTCTGATAAACGCATGCATTTCCTGCGCTTGCTCGGGTGAGGCTGTTTCGCCAGTGCCAATTGCCCAAACAGGTTCATAAGCCAGCACAATATTTTCAAAAGCTTTGCCATCGAGGTGGAACAGGGCATTTTTAATCTGGTTTTCGACTACACTTTCGTGGTTACCTGATTTTCTATCGTTCAATTCTTCACCAAAGCAGAATATAATCCGCATACCGTGCTTTAATGCGGCATCTACCTTTTTTGCCAGGATTTCATCGGTTTCGTTGAAATAGGCACGGCGTTCACTATGACCCAATATTACTGTTTTTATTCCGACGCTCAATAACATCCCTGGACCTACTTCTCCCGTATAAGCCCCAGAGTCAGCAAAGTGCATGTTTTGGGCAATGACCTCAATATCATGTTTGCGAAGCGCCTGAAAAGAGGGCCAAAGGTTCGTAAAAACAGGGGCAATCATGACTTCCGCCTTTGAAGTTTGGATTTGCTTTTTCAATTCGGTTATCAATGTTTCGGTTTGGGCCAAATCATTGTTCATTTTCCAGTTTCCGGCTACAATTTGTTTTCTCATGTTTTGATTTTATTGAAGTTTGACTTTTGGATCGAGCCAAGCATAGATGACATCCACAAAAATATTGATAATAATGAAGATAATCGCAATAGTGAGCACAGATCCCATAATGACCGGCAAATCCAGGGTATTCAGTGCGTTTACGATTTCCTTCCCCAATCCGTTCCAACCAAAAATATACTCTACAAAAACTGCTCCCGCCAGCATTGACGCAAACCACCCGGAGATGGCCGTCACTACCGGGTTCATGGCATTTTTTAGGGCGTGCTTCCTGATTATCCGGTATTCACTCAAGCCTTTAGCCCTGGCTGTCCTGATGTAGTCCTGATTGAAAACTTCCAATAACGAATTGCGCATTAGCTGAATGACAACGGCCAGAGGACGGATGCCCAAGACTATGGCAGGAAGTACGAGATTTTTCCATTGGATGTGCATCGCTTCGCCATAATCGTCAAGTTCGTACAGACTTCCGGTCATTTCAAGCCCTGTGAATTTATGGAGTACAAAACCGAATAACCAAGCGAACAAAATGGCACTAAAAAAAGATGGCACGCTCATCCCAAGTGTACTTACTACCTGAATGGCCTTATCGAGCCAACGGTCTTTGAACAATGCCGATACAATGCCCAAAAAAACACCTGTAACAATGGCAATGCAAATTGCCGAAACCGCCAGCACAAAGGTATTGGGCAAAGTTTCTCCAATAACTTGTGTTACTTTCTTGCCTTGTTTGGCAAACGACTCTCTCAAATAGGGTAGCTTGAGTGCCACATTGGTTTTGCCTATGGCAAAAAGTTTTGTCGCAGTGTATTTTCCTTTTTTCAAAAAGGTATAATCTTCATGATTTTTAGAGTGAAGTGATATGGGCGAAAGGTCGTTCAGATAATAAAGGTATTGAGTGCTCAATGGTTTATCAAAACCAAATTTTCGTTTCACTGCTTCCAATTGGGCGCTGTCTTCGTTCTGGCCAAGCATCATTTGTGCCGGATCGCCGGGGAGCACATTGAACAGAAAAAAAATGACAGTGACCACGCCAAAAAGTGTGAGCAAAGCATAAAGGAACTTATGTGCAAAATAGCGTAGCAGAGGTTTTAGAGGTTTAGGATCAAAGTTTTAGTATGATTTAATTATAAGCTTCAGCGTTAGGTGCCCAACTCTGTGCACGAGGCAAGCAGACAGTTTATCTGGCAATAAACTACGAGCAAAGACCGATTACCTAACGTTAAAATTTCAAATCTTCAATATCGTTCCAATGTACTTTTTGTACCACTGTACCTTTGTTCAGCACGACTACGCCCGGATTGGCCCTGACAATGGTTTTCAGCACTTTTTCATCACAGAGATAAAAGTCAAAATCCAGCTTATATTCTGTTTTCAATTTGGCTTTGGCATCTTCACCGGACGCTGTGAGCCCAATTACTTTGTAGCCACTTTTATAAGCGCGTTCGGTCATGGATTTCAACTTTTCGACACCATTGCGTTCGGCTTTTGAAATGTCGTAAACAACCACAAAAACCAATTTAGGTTCTGATAAAAATTGTTCGGTGAGGTCTTCTTCATCAGATTCTATCGAAAAATCTTGGATGGGCGGCACATATCCTTCATCTATGGTTTTGTATGTCACGGAAACGTACTCACCATCAACACTGGGATAACTGCCATCGGTGGTGATGATTTTTTCTTGTCCGTTGATATTAAATTTCCAATGGTACTCGATAACGGGTTTTGGTGCATCGGGCGGAGTGGCCATTTTTTCCTGAATGTTGTTGCCAATTTTGTAAGCCCTAAAATCGACACTTGGCAAGTGCATCAACACATGGTAACCGAACCAAAGACAAAAAATAAAACTAATCAATGCCACAAAGGTCACACCGAACTTACTGAAAATAGGCTTGATATGCCTAATCCCGAAAAAGATAATCAGTATGAGCACCAAGAGGATAATATCTTTGGTAAAACTCTCCCAAGGGGTAAGTTTGAGCGCATCGCCAAAACAACCGCAGTCTTTCACTTTATCAAAATATGCCGAATAGAACGTGAGGAAGGTAAAGAAAATGATCATCCCCAATAAACTCCAGATGGTGAATTTTGGTTTGTAGCCTATCAAAAGGAAAACACCCAAGATTACCTCAAAGACTACCACAAAAATGGAAATCCCCAAAGCATAAGGCTCCAAAAAAGGCATATTCAATACGTCTGCGCCAAAATATTCTTCAAGTTTATAAGAAAAACCAAGCGGGTCATTAAGCTTTATTAGACCCGAAATAATGAAAAGGATGCCTACCAATAATCGGCTGATTTGTACAATGTATTTCATATTAATCAAAATTTTAAAATTCAAAGAAACGTTATATGCCACGTTTGTGTCCAGAGTGTACATTCATCTGGATGTATCCCGAATAGCAAATCAACCGGCCGCAAATTGCCTAATGCCCACTACCTTTCTCTCCTAAATGTATCATCGCAAACACCGCATAATTCAACATATCAAAATAATTGGCGTCTATTCCTTCGGAAACCAGGGTTGTCCCAAAATTATCTTCTATCTGCTTTGTTCTCAATACTTTTTGATAAATCAGATCTGTAATGGAAGAAATCCGCATTTCTCGCCATGCCTCACCATAATCGTGGTTTTTGTCCATCATCAATGCTTTGGCTTTGGCGGCAAAATCATCGTAGAGATCAAGAATTTCGTTTTTATCCTGCTTAAAATCATCGGCATAACCTTTCTCTAACTGGATTAATCCTATAATGGCATAATTAACAATCGCAATAAAATTTTCCTCTTCAGATTCTCCTACTTTTGAAATTCCGGTTGTCTGAAAATTCCGAAGACTTTTAACTTTGATAAAAATCTGGTCGGTCAAAGAGGGTGTTCGCAACACCCGGAAAGACGCTCCATAATCCGTAAGTTTTTTACTGAACAATTCCCTACAGATACGAATAACGGAATCATATTGTTTTGAAGTATGTGACATCTAAAGTTTAATTTTGCGTAAATTTCGCTCAAATTGTCCAATGTTCAAAGTTCAAAGTTCAAAGTTTCGGATTTTAACTTTAATTAATCTGAAATAGAGAATGTTACATTTACACCATGACCATCAACTGTAAAGGAAAACTCATCGACCTATCATCTCCCGTAGTGATGGGAATCCTCAATTTGACCCCCGATTCATTCTACGATGGCGGAAAATTTCAGGATGACCGTTTTGCATTAAAGCAAGTAGAAAAAATGCTGTTCGAAGGCGCTATGTTTGTTGACCTGGGCGCTTATAGTTCGCGTCCCAACGCCGCCCACATAAGCGAAAAAGAAGAATTGCAACGGCTCATGCCTGTGCTACATGTGTTGATCAAAGAATTTCCAGAAATTTTGGTTTCTGTGGATACGTTTAGGAGTGTTGTGGCAAAAGAAGCTGTCAATGCCGGAGCATGTATGGTCAATGATATTTCTGCCGGAATGTTGGACGATGCCATGCTCAAGACCGTTGCAACTCTTCATGTCCCTTACATCATGATGCACATGAGAGGCACTCCACAAACCATGCAGCAAAAGACCGATTACGACAATGTCATTAAAGAAATCCTGTTGTACTTTTCAGAACGGACAGCTGCCGCAAGGGCTTTGGGCATAATAGATTTGATTGTCGATCCAGGTTTTGGGTTCTCAAAGACACCAGAGCAAAGCTTTAAAATCTTGAACCAACTGGAACTATTGCAAACCATTGTAGAGTTACCGATTTTGGCAGGTGTTTCGCGAAAATCGATGGTGTACAAAACATTGGGATTAACCCCGGACGAAGCCCTGAATGGCACAACCGCCCTCAACACCATTGCCTTGCAAAAAGGAGCATCCATATTAAGGGTCCACGATGTAAAAGAAGCCATACAGTGCATAAAACTGGTGGAAATGCTAAAGTGTTCGGGTTCATGAAATATTGCATTTTCCTTTGGGCTGCCCTGTTTTTATCGTGTTCCAATGAAAGTTCGGTGCAATTGCCTCAAATAGTACATTCTGGCAACTCAATAGAAAAAAATGACTCCAAAGCTTTTATGAAATACGATAAGAATGCCTCCGAACCTCTACACTTTCGAGGTTCGGACCTGCCATCTGTTTTTTATATTGACAGTAGAATATCGCTTAAATTGCTGTTGCCAGAAACCATCAAACTGATGGACAAAAAACGCTCAACGACCGATGGCAAAAACAGTGAAAAAAGTTACTTTGCCTTCAAAACCAACAAAAACGACGACGTCCGGCTTTGGGACAGTTCCGAAATTGAATACCATCAAGTTGCCAATGAATCTGCCGCAGAAATTGCGCTGTTGCAGCAACTGTCACGATTGCAGCAAAAGAGCCATATCACGGAAATCGTATTCAAAGGACAGGATGCCATTTCTATTAATTCTGTATCGGTATCCAAAACCGATTTTGTCAACAGGTTGCGATATATGGATTCAGTGCAAAGCAAAATGCAGGGATTGATCTTTATGAAATTTGACGGAAAGCTAACGTTTCAGGAATATTTGACCTATAAATCCATGGTCGAAAACGCAGGGTTAAAACACGCAACAGTTTCAAAAAACGAATTTGTATTCAATTAATGGTATTATGTCCACTCTTTGGCTTTCAAAAGTAAACTACTGTTATAATGTGTGATATGTATAGCATTGTTTATATGAAACCGATTTTGGAATTGATGGCCGGGGCGAACGAAATCGAAACCTATGAACAGGAATTTGTTATTTATACTATTTGAACGTTGCACTGCTCACAAAATAGATGGTTTATAGCGTGTCCTAACCCATAATTTATTACATTTACAAAAACCTCACAGCCTTGGACAAACTCAATTTTTGGGATTTCAGCATCATCGATTTTATCGACGTGTTCCTTGTAGCGATACTTCTATACTATGTATATAAGCTCGTAAAAGGTACTGTGGCCATCAACATTTTCATTGGCATCATTACCATTTATGTCATCTGGAAACTGACTGATTTCCTGAACATGCAAATGCTCCACAATATTTTTGACGGTTTCATGAAAGTTGGGATCATTGCGCTTATTGTCGTTTTTCAGCCCGAAATCCGGAAATTCCTTTTGATGGTAGGTTCGACCAATCTCGGCAGCCAGCGAAAGATTTTCAACAAGCTCAAGTTTTTAAAAACAGAAAACAATACAGAAACTGACATTGCGGCCATAGTGAGTGCCTGCGAAAAGATGGGTTCAAGCTACACGGGCGCACTTATCGTCCTGGAACGAAACAACAATCTCGATTTTTTGACCGCTACCGGCGATGCCATGAACATCATGGTAACGCAGCCCATAATAGAAAGTATCTTCTTTAAAAACAGCCCATTGCATGACGGCGCCATTGTGATTGCCGATAATATTGTGAAAGCGACAAGGGTCATTTTACCTGTTAACAACGAGAAGAATATCCCAAAACGCTTTGGGTTACGGCATAGGGCAGCTATAGGTGTTACAGAAAAAACCGATGCCCTTGCACTTGTGGTCAGTGAAGAAACTGGGCAGATTTCCTACATAGTGAACGGCGAATTTGTGATGTTCAAAGATATTGAAGAACTGTTGTCCATCATTGCCAAAGATTTAGCTTAAAAGCATACAATAACCGCAAATCAAATATCGGCAGCAATAATAATCATTTTTTAGTACAGCGATACAACGATTTACAAACGTCGGCCATTTAGCTGACTGTTTGATACTTATAAAAAAAAGTAAATGGGCGTACCTAAACGGATTCCTCTTTCATGAACTGCACTTCATAAAGGTTTCTGTAATAGCCGTCTTTCTTTTTAAGCAATTGCTCGTGTGTGCCTTGTTCTACGATATTCCCCGAATCCATTACAATAATATTGTCGGCTCTTTTGATAGTGACCAGCCTATGTGCAATGACTATCGAAGTTCGGTTTTTGGTGATTTTATCCGTTGCCTCCTGGATCAATTGTTCAGAATAGGAATCTACCGAGGAAGTGGCTTCATCCAAAACCAAAATGCTCGGATTGGTCACGTAAGCACGTAAAAAAGAAATCAATTGCCGTTGTCCGGACGAGAGCATCACACCGCGTTCTTTTACATTATAATGATAACCATTGGGCAAACTCATAATAAAATCATGAATACCAATATCTTTGGCCGCCTGGATCACCTGCGCTTCGGAAATACGGTTGTCTTTTAAGGTAATGTTGTTCAAAATGGTATCGGCAAACAAGAACACATCCTGTAGCACCACAGCTATCTGCTCCCGAAGCGATTTGAGCGATATACTTTTAATATCAATACCGTCAATGGTAATGGTGCCACTTTGTATGTCATAAAAACGGTTAAGCAAATTGATAATGGTCGATTTTCCCGCTCCGGTTGCGCCAACAATGGCAACTGTTTGTCCCGATTGCACGTTAAAAGAAATGCCCTTGAGAACTTCCTCATCTTGGACATAAGAAAAACGGACATCTTTAAAAGAAATGGTACCTTTAAAATGTGGCGCTTCGATGGTTCCGGCATCGTCAATGTGCGAGTTGGTATCCAAAACCTTAAAAACCCTATTGGCTGCCACCATGCCCATCTGCAAAGTGTTGAATTTGTTGGCAATCTGGTTGAGCGGACGGAAAAGCATAGGCACCATCATGATAAAAGCTGTCAGTTCGCCCACAGAAGCTGTTTCGTCCAAGACCACATTCAGACCTCCGTACCAGACTATAAGCCCCAAAGTGATGGATGAAAGAAACTCCGCAATCGGAAAGAAAATGGAGTTGTACAAAACCGTTTTGAGCCATCCTATTTTATGGCGTTCGTTGATTTTCTTGAAATTTTCGTATTCCTGTGCTTCCCTGGTAAATAACTGCAAAATCTTCATGCCAGTGATGCGCTCCTGCACAAAAGAGTTGAGATTGGATACTTCGGTACGGACATCCTCAAAAGCCACTTTCATATACTTTTGGAAAATGTTCGTGGCGTAAATAATCAGTGGAAGCGTGGCAAATACAATGAGCGCCAATGTCCAGTTCATATAAACCATGACCGTACCGATGGCAACCATCTTCAATAAATCACTGAAAATCATGAACAATCCATCCGAGAAAATATCGGCGATGCGTTCCATATCAGTAACGGTACGTGTTACCAGCACTCCAACCGAGGAGTTGTCAAAATATTTCATCCTGAACGATAGGATGTGCCTGAACAACTTGATGCGGATATCTTTGACCACCGTTTGCCCAAGCCATGCCGTATAATAAATGAACAGCAGGTTGCAAACAACTTCCATGACCAAAAGGCCAATCATCAACACAACATAAAAAACAAAGCCATCATACTCCTGGAGCGCAATCTTGGTATCCATAGCCTGCTGCAAGACCTTTGGCCTCCAAACGCTGAAAACGGAAATACCTATCACAAAGCACAACGTTGCAAAAAACACTTTTTTATACGGCCTGATATATTGCATCAACCGCCTGAAAAGCGACACATCATATATGTTTTTTGAAGTTTTTGCCATCATTCTTACGGTTTTATCGTATCAGGATAGGTAATATTGGTCAAATACAATCCTTGTGCCGGCACAGAAAAGCCTGCCTGGCCCCTATCTTTTGATTGGATGATATCGTGAAGTTTACCAACCTCGATTTTACCCATACCGATTTCGATCATCGTACCCACGATGGCCCGCACCATATTTCGCAAAAAGCGATCGGCAGTGATGGTAAAAACCAGCACCGTATCATCGTATTCCCAAAAAGCCTCCTTAATGGTGCAAAGAAATGTTTTCACATCCGTATTGCTTTTTGAAAAACACTGAAAATCATTATATCCCAATAAAATACCGCACGCATCGTTCATTTTATCTATATCCAAAGGAAAATAGACGTGATATGCAAAATCGTACAAAAACACATTCTTTCGGGTTGCAATCCTGTATATATATGTCCGGCTCAAAGCATCAAATCGCGCATGGGCTTTGTCCCTGACCTGAAAAATACGGTGAATGGCAATATCGGCAGGCAAGAAACAATTGAGTTTAAACAGCACATTATCAGTATCAAATGCAGTTTCAATATCAAAATGGGCGAACATTTGTGCGGCATGTACCCCGGTGTCTGTCCGTCCTGCACCCATAACATTGATCTTGCTCCTCAATATTTTTGACAACGCCGATTCCAATACCTCCTGTACCGAAACGGCATTGGGTTGGCTCTGCCATCCATGGTAAGATTTTCCATTATATGAAAACTCAATGAAGTATCTCAATGCAAACACTTATTTTTGTAAACAACAAAGATACTATTTTAATGGCGTTGAAAATTTCAATTTTGGGCAAAGTACATGACATTAATTGCAAGCCACTAAAATGCAGCAACTTATTTGTTGCCACTGATATACAGTTATTTTTTGTTCAGGAAAGGCAAATCTCTCCTATTTCATTGAATGCAAGACATTTAATAATCGGTGATATTTGTGGTCATTGGCAAAGATAGCTGCCTGGGCAACTGTGGAAAACCCTAAATACCAAACTAATCGATAATTAGAACGCTTTTGTACTGTACTGAAAATTTAAGGTTAATACAAAAAACGTCACACCGACCTCCATCATCACATGAAAAAAATCCTTTTGCTTTCTGACACCCACAGCTATATGGACAGCGATATCCTCAAATACGCAGCACAGGCCGATGAAGTATGGCACGCGGGCGATATCGGAGATCTTTCGGTAACGGACGCAATAAAAAATTTAAAGCCTTTACGTGCCGTTCATGGCAATATCGACGATACAAAGACACGCTCTGAATTTCCCAAACACAACCGTTTTATGTGTGAAGATGTTGATGTATTGATAACCCACATTGGCGGTTACCCGGGAAAATACAATCCAAGAATCCGGGAAATGCTCCATAACAAACCACCACAATTATTCATTTGCGGACATTCGCATATCCTAAAGGTAATGCCCGACAAAAAACTGAACCTCTTGCACATGAACCCAGGTGCCGTTGGAAAGCATGGGATCCAACAGGTCAGGACGATGCTACGGTTTACCATTAATGGAAAAAAAATCGATAACTTGGAGGTGATAGAGTTTAAAGATCGTTAAGTCCATTTCCGAAAAAAAACCGAATCTGTATCAAAATAACTACATATTCTTTGGAAAAAGGAAATTATCAAATAAAAGCAACCTTAAGACACAAAACAACATACAAATGAAATGACATATAGTGCATGCTCAAAAAAAGTTTAGTCAAAAGTTTGAAATCTAATGAAGATTAAAAAACCCAAGGGAAGCCTTGGGTTTTTACGCACTAATAAAAAATTAAGTCGTCGGGATTTATCGCAACCGATCCACAGATTTCACGAGATCTTCGTCCTTCTTTATGGCCTTGTTGGCCAAAACCAACAACACGATAGAAAAAGCAGGAAGAATGGTCCCAATACCTTTCTCAGAAACGTCAGCTTCTCCAGATAAATTTAGGGATTGATAGACAAATAATCCTAACAAAATAAAGTTCAATATGATGTTGAGCCGGTTCAATACAAACTGCAGCTTCCTATTTCTGTACCTAAAAATCGATAGCAATGACAATGCGGCAGAAACCAGGAACAAAGCCAAGTAATAAACATTGTCTTTGGCATACACAAGTTCATCAGCATTGTTCGTCCATAGGTGGAAAACAAAAATCAACACTCCGGCACTTATGGCAGCCATCAACATATATACCGTTTGTATACGTTGTAACATTGCACAAAATTTTATGCAAAATTAACGGTTTCTTTTAATTATTAAAATAAAATCGTATTATTGCACAGGCAAAGCAAGCTACAACAGCCCAATGAAGCCTAAATCTTCAATCAATTTTTCTTGGTTTTTCCCGCATCTTTCAGGTTATTGAAATATTCAGAATAGACCAATTTTCAGTTTGATATAATTTTTTTTAAAAACATACATGTTTGAAATTTCGCAATTAAGAGAAAAAAAGCTTTCCGAACTTCAGGATATAGCCCAAAAACTAAACGTGCCCAAATACCGCACACTAAAAAAACTCGAACTGGTTTACAAAATCCTTGATTTACAAGCCACCAACCCCGAATCAGTAAAATCCGAAAGCGCCCCGAAAGTTGAGGAAAAGGTCAATGACAACCCCAAAAAACAGGATATGGGCAAGCCTAACCATCCAAAAAAACAAAAAAGAGAGCGCATCCACAGGCCACAGCAACAGTCCAAGGAGCAACAGAAAATGGAATTTTCTGAACCCCAAAACGAAAGTCGGGACGAAAAAAAATCGAGCGAAACGCAACAACCGAGCGAGCAACAGCAACCCCAACAGCAACAACAGCAACAACAGCAACAACAGTTCAAACAGAAAGACAAGCACAACCAACGGTCAAAGGAAATTGACGGCAATAGGGACAATAACGGTAACAAAGATAACCGGAACCGTTACCGAGAGCCCGATTTTGAGTTCGATGCCATTATAGAAAGTGAGGGTGTCCTGGACATTATGGTGGACGGTTATGGTTTCTTGCGCTCCTCGGACTATAACTATCTCTCTTCGCCCGATGACATCTACGTGTCCCAATCACAAATCAGGCTGTTTGGCCTTAAGACCGGCGATACGGTGCTCGGCCATGTACGCCCACCAAAAGAGGGCGAAAAATATTTCCCTTTGATAAAGGTCAGCAAGATCAATGGCCACAGCCCCGACGTGGTACGTGACCGTGTATCTTTTGAGCATTTGACACCGTTGTTTCCACAGGAAAAATTCAATATTGCAGAAAAACAAAGCACCGTTTCTACCCGCATCATGGATCTTTTTTCCCCGATAGGCAAAGGACAAAGGGGCATGATCGTGTCGCAGCCCAAAACCGGAAAGACCATGCTCCTAAAAGACGTGGCAAACGCCATTGCTGCCAACCACCCGGAAGTTTACCAGATGATCTTGCTCATAGACGAGCGTCCCGAAGAGGTAACGGATATGCAAAGGAATGTAAAGGGTGAAGTCATCGCCTCGACCTTTGACAAAGAAGCCCACGAACACGTAAAAATCGCAAACATCGTTCTAGAAAAAGCAAAACGCCTGGTAGAGTGCGGCCATGATGTGGTCATCCTCTTGGATTCCATCACCCGATTGGCACGTGCCTATAATACGGTACAACCAGCTTCCGGAAAAATATTGAGCGGTGGTGTGGATGCCAATGCGCTCCACAAACCCAAACGTTTCTTTGGTGCCGCACGCAATATCGAAAACGGCGGCTCACTGACCATCATCGCTACGGCATTGACAGAAACAGGCTCAAAAATGGACGAAGTTATCTTTGAAGAATTTAAAGGTACCGGGAACATGGAGTTGCAATTGGACAGAAAGATTTCCAACAGACGGATATTCCCTGCTATCGACCTTACATCTTCAAGTACTCGTCGCGACGATTTGTTGCACGACGACAATACCATTCAAAGAATGTGGGTGATGCGCAAGTACCTTGCCGATATGAATCCCGTAGAAGCTATGGAATTTATCAATGACAAGATCAAAAAGTCTAGAAACAACGAAGAATTCCTGATATCCATGAACGGTTAAAAACCGTTTTCACCCAAAGAATCAAAACCCAGAAACGGCAAGTCCGCTTCTGGGTTTTTAAATATTGGACAACAAAAAAGCCTCCCTGTAAGGAGGCTTTTCTTATCTTTTTCAATATAGATTTAAAGCGCAGCAACATGTTTAGCAAGGCCAGACTTCAAGTTGGCAGCCTTGTTGGCATGGATAATGTTTTTCTTTGCCAATCTGTCGATCATGGACACCACACCAGATAGCAATTCTTTTGCTTCTTTTGCATCTGTAGTTCCACGCAACTTCTTGATAGCGTTACGTGTAGTTTTGTGTTGGTACCTATTAGCAAGGCGCTTGACCTCGTTGCTTCTGATTCTTTTTAATGATGACTTATGATTTGCCATTAGTATTGCTTTGTAAAATTTAATAAAAACGTAGCCCGTAGGGGAATCGAACCCCTCTTACCAGGATGAAAACCTGGCGTCCTAACCGATAGACGAACGGGCCATTAAAACCTTGACAATATTTGAAAATATGCAAAATTGCCAAAATGAACATGCATTGCTCCAATGCGGATGCAAAAATACAACTATTTTTAAATGTTGCAAGAGCAATCTTCTTTTTTTTTGTGGATTTTTAGCGCCTGTTTAAAATTGTATGATTAAAATGATTATAGGCCATTTTTAAGCGAAATAAGGCAATTTTTAAAAACGGTAATTCTGCAATCTACTTAAAAATTATCGCAGTGGGAGCTTACAAATCATTTAGATAGTCGCTCCCATAAGCAACATCTACCGCTCGTGCACAAAGATACAAGTCAGCACTTTGGTTGGGTAATATCCATCATCTCCTAAAACTCAAACCAGAGTTGTCGTTCATTGTTTCTGCGGCGGCGCATAGCCTTCTATATCAAATCCAAATAATTTGGCAAATTTATCCTATTGGACCCAATCACAAATTGTAGTAACAAATTTCCAATTTTCAGGAATATTTCAAATTAATACGCCTTGGCAAACAGTACTCTCCTCCCCGACGGCTTACCTGTAAGCACGCATTTCCCAGCTTCGTTTTCTGCATCTAACGGAATGCATCGGATGGTAGCCTTTGTCAGTTCCTTGATTTTTTGCTCGGTTTCGGGCGTACCGTCCCAATGCGCGGATATAAACCCGGTTTTGTTTTCCAAAACATTTTGGAACTCCTCAAACGTTTCTACTTTGGTAATGTGTGTATTTCTGAAGTCAAGAGCTCTTGCATAGAGCGAAGTCTGTATCTCGGCCAAAAGTTGTGGTACTTTTTCGGCCAATGCACCGACCGAAACCGTTTCTTTCTGAAAGGTATCCCTTCTGGCGAGCTCTACGGTATTGTTTTCCATGTCTTTAGGGCCAATGGCAATCCTTACCGGAACGCCCTGTAGCTCGTACTGCGCAAATTTAGCTCCGGGACGAAGCGTATCCCTATCGTCATATTTACAGGAAATGCCCTTGTCCCTGAAGGTCTTCATCAAATCATTGGCACGTTGCGAAATCGCATCAAATTCTTCATCCGACTTATATATAGGTACAATCACTACCTGAATGGGCGCAAGGTTTGGAGGCAAAACCAATCCGTTATCGTCACTATGCGTCATGATCAAAGCACCGATAAGCCTTGTTGATACGCCCCACGAAGTTGCCCAAACATACTCCAAACCACCTTCTTTATTTGCAAATTTCACATCAAACGCCTTGGCAAAGTTCTGCCCCAGAAAATGCGATGTCCCTGCCTGCAATGCCTTACCATCCTGCATAAGTGCTTCAATGCAGTATGTTTCTTCGGCACCTGCAAAACGTTCGCTTTCGGATTTTACACCTTTAATAACCGGAATGGCCATGAAATTTTCTACAAAATCGGCATAGACATTGTTCATCTGATTGGCTTCAAAAAGTGCTTCTTCTTTGGTTGCATGGGCGGTATGGCCTTCTTGCCAAAGAAATTCTGCCGTTCTCAAAAACAAACGTGTCCGCATTTCCCATCGAACCACGTTGGCCCATTGGTTGATCAGAATAGGCAGATCGCGGTAACTCTGTATCCATCCTTTATAAGTACTCCAAATGATAGCCTCACTGGTGGGTCTTACCACAAGCTCTTCTTCCAATTTTGCGTTGGGATCCACTCGCAATTTACCGGGCTTATCAGGATCGTTCTGCAAACGATAATGGGTAACGATGGCGCATTCTTTTGCAAAACCTTCTGCATTTTTCTCCTCGGCCTCAAAGAGTGATTTTGGTACAAAAAGCGGAAAATAGGCATTCTGGTGTCCCGTTTCTTTGAACATTCTATCCAATTCCGCTTGCATTTTTTCCCAAATGGCATAACCATATGGTTTTATGACCATGCACCCCCTTACCGCAGAATTTTCGGCCATATCGGCCTTGACCACCAGCTCGTTGTACCATTTGGAGTAGTCTTCTTTTCTCGATGTTAGATTTTTACCCATTGTCGGAATATGTTTTAATTTGTTTTGCTAAAAATTATATAGGTTAACTTTGAGCGAAACAAGGCTAATTTTAAAAAAGACAGCTGTACTGTTTTGTTTTAAAATTTAACGAAGTTGCTGCCAAAATAATCAAAGAAGAACTTCCTAAAATAAATTTTAAATAGATCTTCGGTCTTTTGGCATAAATATTGCACCTATGTTAAATAAAAAAATAGTCCGGCAAAACTAACTATTTTTGTAATGTTCAACAATTAATTTAAAGAGATATGCAATTTACAACTTACTTACGATCAAAATTGCCATTGTATCTCACCGTTGGAACGCTTTTGACATTGGTTTCGTGCGGTTCCTACCAATATGTAGGCTACGATAGCGATGGTATTTACGGATCCAGCGGAGGGAATGACGATGTTGTCTATACTGAAAAGGATAATACCCCATCTACCCAAGACAATTCATATTATAAAAGGTATTTTTCAGAGAAATCCGAAAAATACGACCATATTGTGAACAGTGACCAAAATGAAAACATCATCTTTACCGATGTAGATGATTATGAAGGCAATTATGATGATGGAGGTGAAGCTTATCAAGGCTATGCCGGTTGGGGACAGAACAATGACAATGTCACCGTAAACATTTACTCCAACTGGGGATGGAACGGTTGGGGATGGAACAGTTATTGGTACAATCCGTGGCGATACCATTATGGCTGGAACTGGAATTGGCATTGGGGGTGGTACAGTCATTATTACAGTCCCTATTGGTATCCATCGTACTATGGTTACTACGGCGGCTACTACAATCCATATTATTATGGCTATTATAATGGCTATAGAAACCCCCGTAACATTGCTTATAATTCTGGAAGGCGCGGTTCTTACATCAATAATTCGAGGTATAGTTCCGGCAGAATACAAGACGGAATATCCAGGAACAATTCCGTTAGGCGATCAGGTACGAGTTATAACCCTAACAGAAGCGACATTAGAAGGTACAACACAACCCGTACCCCAAATGACAATACAGTAAGATCCAATACAAGTCGTGGCAACCAGAGCAGCATTGGCACACAATCCAACCCAAGGTCAAATACTCGTATCAACTCGCCAAGCCGCTCTACCAGTGAACCGTCCGTGAGAAGTTCAAGTCCATCGAGGTCATCTTCTTCAAGTAGTTCTGGCCGTAGTTCTGGTGGCAGCTCATCTCGACGCGGAGGTTGATGCTATTTTTTTAATATAATTAAATTCTCAAAACCATATGAAAAAGTTAACCTTACTATTCATAGCTGCCCTGCCTATGTCTTCAGTTATGGCACAAGATATTTCCGATGCTTTGATTTATGCTTCCGAAGAAATCCAAGGGACGGCGAGATTCAGAAGTATGAGCGGTGCATTTGGTGCCCTTGGCGGCGACATGTCAGCAGTGAGCATCAATCCGGCAGGTTCTGCGGTATTCAACATCAGCCATGCTTCAATGTCGCTCTCAAGCCTCAATACAAATAACGATGTAAGTTATTTTAATGGGCATAATTCCTCTTCTGAATCCAAAATCGACCTGAACCAAACAGGAGCCGTTTTTGTGTTTGACAATACAAATAGAGAGTCCAATTGGAAAAGGTTTACACTTGCAATTGCTTATGACAAGACTTCAAATTATGAAGACAATTGGCTTGCCTCCGGCACCAACACAAATGCAAATGGTGGACTTACAAATTCTATTGCTAGTTATTTTACTGCTTATGCCAATGGCTTGCGGTTGGATGAAATATCTGCTTTTCCGGGAGAAAGCTATTCACAAGCGTATTCAGAAATCGGCTCTACCTATGGTTTTGCAAACCAACAAGCTTTTTTGGGATACGAATCCTATATTTTAGAACCCGCAGAAGACACAGATGGAAACACCGCTTATACGGCCAATGTGGCATCTGGCAATTTCAATCATCAGTACAACTATGCTTCAACGGGATATAATGGAAAAATCAACTTCAACTTTGCCAGCCAGTTCAAGGATAACTTTTATATAGGCCTCAACCTAAATTCGCATTTTATCAATTATGAGCGTTCGACCTATTTAAACGAAACAAATTCCAATGCCGGATCTTTAATCACGAACATACAATTTGGCAACAACCTCGTGACTACCGGTACAGGATTTTCATTCCAACTCGGCGCCATTGCCAAACTGACCAACGAACTTAGGGTTGGACTTGCCTATAATTCACCTACTTGGTATAAAATTGCTGAAGAAACCACACAGTACATTTCCACAAGAAGAAATGAAGGCGAATCAGTACTAACAACGGTTATCAATCCGAACATCGTCAACGTTTTTCCAGAGTACAAACTCCAGACACCCGGAAAACTGACCGGAAGCTTGGCGTATGTTTTTGGCGATAAAGGCCTGATAAGCTTTGATTATTCAAGGAAAGATTATAGTAACTTAAAATTCAAGCCTACTTCGGACACGTATTTTTCATCCTTAAATAGAGATATGGATGAATTGTTCAAAATTGCTTCTACCTATCGTTTTGGAGGTGAATATAGATTAAAAGCGTTCAGCTTAAGAGGTGGTTACCGCTTTGAGGAAAGCCCATATGAAAACGAAGAATTTTACGGAAATTTGACCGGATATTCCCTTGGTCTGGGCTATAATTTCGGAAATATGCGACTCGACCTGTCTTTTGATCAATCCAAAAGGGAAATCAACCAACAACTTTATAGTGTTGGGCTAACTGATGCTGCAGGGTTGGATACCAAAAACACAAATGTTATTCTTACTTTGGGATTTAATCTGTAACTATCAAATCATAAAACATAAAAAGCAAAATGCCGAATATTAACGATTCGGCATTTTGCTTTTTATATGTGTTAAAGAGAAATTTACCTTTTCAGGGCAAAATGCGCCTTGAACTGTTTCCGTTGTCCGGTTGATGGTTCGTTGTATTCTACCACAAACCAGTAATCGCTACTTGGCATCAATTGTCCGTTATAGGTCCCATCCCAACCTTGTCCAGATGGACTGATCTGCTTGAGCAGTTTGCCATATCTGTCAAAAATATGGATCGTCGCACCAGACTGATCGGACAATCCGACAATATTCCATGTGTCATGACGTCCATCACCGTTGGGCGTAAAGAAGTGTGGATAGTCCAGTACCGTCACTGTTCCTTCTGCTGTTCCACATCCATTCTTATCTCTTGCGGTAACAGTGTGTTCTCCATAGGAAACACCTTCAAAAGTACCACTGTCCTGCCATGGGCCACCATCAAGACTGTATTCATAATCACCATCTCCTGTCGCTTGCGCCACAATCACCGCATTGGACGAAAAGCCTTCCGTGGCAACCTCTACAACAATTTGCGGTGGAGTGCTGGTCACTACCTCTGCGGAAGCTTGCGACTGACAGCCGGTAGTCGTATTGATGACCAAAACGGAATAAGTTCCTGCTTGGGTAGCTACAAGTACCGAATCTACTTCTCCTGATAGCACGCTGCCGTCCAGTGACCATTCAAAAGTGTGGTCAGATGTCGAAAGACCTGTATCTAAATATGGAAGTCCTATGGCTTCAGTACCGTTGTTATCGACACAAAGCGTATAGCTGTCTTCAAGACCGATCTCTGGCAATAGATCTACACGGAGCGAAATCTCCGAAACGGCATAACATATCGAACCATCAGCTCCCGTAGCATCGGGCGTATCATTATCAACACGCACATAAACAATCTGTGGGTTGCTGATGTTTTCATAAATATATGGCAGCGGATCGGTACCTTCTTCGGCAGCCTCTAACGTAAGATAATAGGTCACGGTAAAGTGTGCAGGATCTTGATAATCGAGAACATCAGCATTGGCCTGTGTCAAATCAAATTGCGCCAAGCCATCGTTATCGCCAAGATAGTCGCATTCCACAAGCTCTATATAAGCACCGTCGGGGTTGGATTCTGCACCATCATAGACCCTCAAGTAGAAACTTGCGGTACTCACCGAACAACCCGTAACCACATCAGTAATCGCCACAAAAATCTGTTGTGGGTTTGTGGTATTGGTGTATGGGCTCAACAAAGCACCCGTTAGGTTATCGGCGCCTGCCTGTGTTGCATGATAAGTAACCGTATATAGTGATGGATCCTGGCCACCAAGCACCTCATCATTTTTGGATGTAAGATCGAACTGCGCAAACCCATCGGTAATCACCTCGCAAATTAAATAATCTGATATTGCAACTGCTTGTGGAAGTGGATTTACCTGTATATCAAAATCTACCAACGAATAACAACCCGTAGTTGCATTGGTTACCCGTACGTAAATGGTCTGCGGTTGGAAATCGTTCAAGAGATTCTGATAGTTTGCAGGATCCGCTATCGGATTCTGACCTGTCTCGGCATCGTACTGGTTTTCGTGGTAGGTTACCACGACGCCCGCTTCACCATTGACAATATAGGTTTCGTTAATGGTAAGGTCAAAGGTTTCATAACCATCACCAGCATTGATGTCATCGCAGAGTATGATGTCTTGAGGATCTAGACCGGGGGTAGGGTTCGGTTGCACGCGAATGGTCAGGAGCACAAAGGATGCACAACCTGTATCGGCATCGTCAACCCTCACAAAGAGAGTCTGCGGATTTGTTAAGTTGGTGTATGAAGTTGCTGGATCTATAGCTCCAGTACCTGACTGCGCATTGGCCAAATTCTCATAGTAGCTTACCATCAAGCTACCATCACCGCCAGTGATCTCAAAATTTTTGACTGTCAGATCAAACACTGTACGTTCGTCAGCAACGTCATCGTCACATTGTTCCAACTCTGTGGGTTGGTACACTACGGGTGGCAAATTGACCACGAGGTCAAAGTCGCCCGTCTTGTAACAACCGTTCGTACCTTCAAGCCTCACATAGATTGTCTGTGGGTTTGACAAGTTTGTGTAGTTGCCAACATTAATTATTGGAGAAAGCCCAGATTCAGCATCGGAAAGACTTGTATGATACGTAAGAACATAATCGGTAGACGATTGATTACCGTAAATCTCGGTATCTTTTGTCCTTAAGTCAAAAATCGCAAAACCATCACTATCAGCATCGCAAACCGTATAATCCGATATGTCATCAGGAAGTACAGGAGTAGGAAGGACTTCCAATACCAAAGGTACAATCGTAGCACATCCGGAGGTCAACGTAGCATTGACTACACGGACATAAATTGTCTGAACATGGATTACGATATTTGCATAAGTGAGTGGCAAGGCATTGACACCTGCCTCGGCATTGACCTCCGTCTCATGGAAAGTCACCGACAGGTTAGGATCTCCCCCTGTAACTTGAGTTTCTGCGTCAGCAAGGTTAAACACCCCATAACCATCGTTGTCTGGATCGCAATATTGGAGCGGTGTTGGCACAAATGCCACTGGAGCCTGTTCTACTTGGAGAACGAGTTCGGTCAAATCAAAACATCCTGTGTTACTATCCTCAACACGTACGTGTACCGTTTGCGGGTTGGATATATTTGTATAAGGAATCGGCAATTGTGCAGTTCCTGACTGGGCATCAACGACCGTCAGGTGATAAGTCACTATATAAGAAGATACACCACCCGTAATTTCGTTGTCTTTGACCGAAAGATTTATTTCTGTTAATCCATCTGGCACGTTGTCATCACAAACCACCAACGGCGTTGGGTCGAAAACGACAGGTTGCGAATATACAGTAAATGAATTTTGCGTAGTGGTCGGACAGTTACCGTTGGTTGAGTAACTAACTGTATATGTTGCTCCCGGAGAAGCTCCCGTTACGGTTCCAAACACTGGATCTATTACCGCACCGTCAGAAGGTACGGGATCAAATTCAAACGTACCTCCACCAAGACCTGTAACGGTTATTGTAGCACCATCACAAGTTGGAATGATAGTGAATGAAGAATCATCAGCAGATAGTACGGTGAACTGTTGTGTAATCATATCCGGGCAGTTACCAACAGTCGTATAACTAATAGTGTAAGTTGCACCGGGTGTGCCTCCTGTTACTTCACCCGTGACAGGATCGATAACCGCACCATCAGATGGGGCTGGACTGAAAGCGAATGTTCCATTAGGATCGCCAGTGATGTTAACCGTACCACCATCGCAAGTTGGTGTGACTACAAACGAAGCGTCTTCAGAAGGAAGCACTGTGACGCTGTTGGTTACCGTTACAGGACAAACTCCTGATGTTGTATAACTAATTATATATGTAGCGCCCGAAACACCACCTGTTACGGTACCCGTTGTAGCATTGATTATTGCACCATCCATTGGGTCTGGGTCAAATGCAAAGGTACCTCCACCAAGACCAGTGACCGTAGCCGTAGCACCGTCACAAGTAGGCGTAAGCGTAAACGCTCCATCGTCGAGTGATAATACAGTAACACTCAAAGTATTGGATACTGGACAACTACCGTTGGTTGTATAACGTATGGTATAAGTCGTTCCATGAGTACCACCAGTTATGGTACCTGTCGACGGGTCGATCATCGCACCGTCTGTGGGAACCGGATCAAATCCAAACACGCCACCGGCAAGACCCGTGACTGTTGCCGTGGCGCCGTCACAAGTAGGGGTGAGCGAAAAGGAGCCGTCATCTGGCGATATAGGGTCGAAACTATGGGATGTTGAAGTAGGGCAATTACCATTGGTAGTATAAACTATTGTATAGGTCGTGCCGGAAAAACCGCCGGTTACTGTACCTGTTACCGGATCGATGGTTGCTCCGTCAGTTGGAACTGGGTTAAACGAGAATGTGCCACCTCCCAGCCCCGTGATTGATGCAACTGCACCGTCACAAGTTGAAGTCAAGGAGAAAGATGAATCGTCAGGAGCCAATGTGGTCACGGATTGGGTCAAATTTGGACCACAGTTTCCGGGAAACGAATAAATTACGCTATAAGTAGTGCCTTCCGTCCCATTAGTTATGCTACCAGTAGTTGGGTCGATTACCGCACCGTCTGTTGGCTGTGGGTCATCAAAAGCAAAAATACCACCTATATCTCCCGTAATTGTGGCTGTTGCACCAGTACATGAAGGCTGTAAAGTAAATGATGTGTCATATATTTGACCTATATAAACCGTGGCGCTCTCATTCAAAGCGAGGTCACAACCATAAGGTGTAAACGTATAGACGACGCCATCAATCCAAAAATCACCGGTTACCCTTGTAAATATCAACTGATCTGTATCTGCACCAAGAGTAAATGTATGGTAGGTCAATACATTCAACGCGCCCGTGTTTATGTTGTTTGTATTCGTTCCATCCGTAACGGTCATATTGGAGTTGGTGTTGTTTTTTGCAGCACTGATGGTAATGACTGTTCCTGCAGGGACAATGTGGCCCAATGTCAAAGTCAGTGATGTGGCACCACTTTCTATTTTTGCTGAATTTGTATTATTGGGGGCAGTTCCATTGGCTTCGATAGGACCTATGGCATTTTCTGGATTGGCACCACCGGTTGCGATGATGGCGTTTCCAGTAATAGGACTGTTGATGGTAAGGATATTGGTCAAAACCAGTGTTTGATCTACGGGAGGCGCAACAATGGTTACAATGGCTTCACCATTACCATCCAATACGACTGTTTGTGGCGGCCCTCCGTTGATTTGATAGGTAGCTTCGGCGTTGGGGACACCTGTTATGACAAACTCGGCATCGCCACCGGTGCAAAGGTTGTCTGACACTGCACTTACATCGCCAAAAAGTTCCGGCTCCATGGTAATACAGACTTCTTTTGTATATTCACAACCAAAATCATCGGTGACACGATAGGTATAGCAATACTGCCCAGCAACTGTTGGAGCAACAGTAATGACATTGCCATTAGTAGCAGAGATCGTAGGGTCAGGATCCCATCCTTCAGAAGTTATAACCGGGGTAAAAGACAATTCCGGTGGCTGTAAGTTGGGGTCGAACTCAATGCTCCATGCAAAGACATAGCCATTGTCCAAACCTATATTATCAACAATCCTTAAGGTCCAAACGCCATTGAGAGGTGAGCCCAACAATCCTGTCAAAGGCGCATACGAACTATAATTTCCAGCCGGTACGTAAGTGTCTGTATAAGTCCCGGGGCCGTTGCCAGACGGGAAAACCCCTCCTGCCACTATGCCTCCAACCAAGGTTGGATAGGCATTACCCGGAACAAAACAGTATTGCGCACCAATACCGGGTGTTGTATTTCCGCTTTGTCCATCAACTGCTCCTGTTGCCCAAGGAATACCCAAATTGGCCGAGCCTCCTCCTTGATCATGCATACGAACTGTCTGGCCATTAGGAGAAATGATTTCAATATCCAAATCACCCAGATAGGAATGTTCCATAGTAACACAAATGGACATCAATTGGTTGATATCTGTCAAGGTCATTGAAGATTCGTAACAATCCACAGTTACAGAAGTTTCGTAGGACACACCGTTCCCATCGGGCAAAAAGGTCACTCCACTGACCGGTGGTGTACAACTGTTTATAAACTCTACTGGGTTAACCACGCCGGGTATGGTAGTGGTCTCACCATAGCAAAGGTTAATGTCAGCAGGTTGTGTACCTGTAAAATCGGGCTCTGTAGCTACTTGGATGACTTGATTGATCAAATTATTGTTATCGCAACCCAGTGGATCTACGGATGTATTGCTGTCCCTAACGTTCAAGTTGACAATATAAACTCCCGGATCTGGATATGAGAAAGTTGCGGTTTGTCCTGCAATAGTATTGCCATCGCCCAAATCCCATTCATATGTAGCTCCAGTACCATCCACAGAAAAGGTAGCACTGCCCTGAAGTGTAATCGTTTCGTTTGGACAAACCCTGATATAGCCCAAGTTATTGGGTGCCGGTGTGGCGCTGTCTATTTGCGAGTTGATCGTTTGGCAAGGTGTCATGCACGAGATGGTTGCTGCCCAACCAGATCCGGTACCTGCACCATCGGATATAAACTCCAAGGTAATACAACCTGTTGTATTGTCCTGTGTGGCAGAAACAAATCCCGGGTTATTATTGACGCCTCCACCTGAATAGCTTCCAAAGACGGGTTCTGCCGTGGAGTCACCATTATAAATAGTAAGTATGTCTGCATTGAGCTGCGTGTTGAATGCCGTGAATTCCAGTTGGATCGTCTGACCCGGATTTTCCGGGCAGATGGTAAGGACATAATTTTCATTACTGCTATAATTGCCACTACTCCCACCTGAATCGTACAATGTACCGGAACATTGGTTGAAGGTACCGTTCTGCATGAAGATATCCTGTGAAAATACGCCAATGGAGCAAAAAAAAGTAAGAATGAGGAAAGTACTATTTTTCATTTGATCAAATATTTTAGTCAATGGTCATTGTGACACCCTTTGAGCTGTATTCTGTATAAAAAAAATGTTCTGCCCAAGATGCCTGTTTGTTTTGTGCTATTAATTATTGGTGTTGTGCTTTGATAATGATGTAATAATTGGTGCTATCCACTTTGTACATGGAGGCACTCGAGGACCAAAACTCAAAATTGTATTTTAAGGGATTGAAGATCTTTGGGTCAAAATGTGAATCCCTCTTGAGGTTTGGCACATAAAGGTCGAACAATGGCACTTCGGACAGTGAAGGGCAAGGTTTTAGCCCGCCAGGTGCTTCCACTATTTCAATCCTGTTGCGCAACAAATGTTTCAGGTCTTTGACGCGTTGCGGCCTATCGAATACCAATGCCTGCGCTTGGTCTCCAAAGGCCTCAACAATCTGTGAGTGTTCTTTGGAGGTCAATGGCGCATCTACATTGGACTGATAATTTGTAAGTTGCTGGGAATATCTTTTGAATTGTTGAGGGAAGGCTTCATTGACAGCCAAAATGCTTGTTATGAAGGCCAGTACTAATGCGGTTTTTATTCTCATTGCGTATCAATTGGATTAAGGGGTTGAATTTAATTCTTTTTTAAGAAACAAAATGTTAAAAGTGGTAATTAAAAGGTTGTCTTGATCATCACTATAACATTTCAAATTAAAAAATCCCTACCCTTTTAATCAATATTTTTAATGCTTATCTTTGCGCTTTGCTTTTTTAAGCACATTGACGAAACACGATGAAAACAGAAAAAAACATAGAAGATTTTGAATCACTGGGCGATGGACATGTCGGCACCTCATTTGAGACCCCGTTGCGAGAAGATGCTTTTCGGCTGACCCAAGACGAAAAAATCGATATCATCAAGGATGATGTAAGACATATAATGGAAACCCTCGGCCTTGACCTAACAGACGATAGCCTACAGGGCACTCCCATGCGCGTTGCCAAAATGTTTGTCAAAGAACTTTTTGGGGGACTCGACCCAAAGAAAAAACCATCTGCCTCTACGTTTGAAAACAAATACAAATATGGCGAAATGCTGGTGGAAAAGAACATAACGGTCTATTCTACATGCGAGCACCATTTGTTGCCAATCGTCGGGAAAGCCCATGTAGCTTACATCTCCAAAGGTAAAGTTGTGGGGCTTTCAAAAATGAACCGTATTGTTGATTATTTTGCCAAACGGCCACAAGTACAAGAACGACTCACTATACAGATTGTCAGAGAATTGCAAAAAGTTCTCGACACACAAGACGTGGCATGCGTTATAGACGCCAAGCATCTATGTGTCAATTCCCGGGGCATTAAAGATATTGACAGCAGCACCGTTACTTCTGAATTTGGGGGCAGGTTCAAAGAAAAAGAAATGAAACGGGAGTTTTTGGAATATATCAAACTCGAAACACCGTTTTAACAAGGAACATTGACGTATAAATAATACCAAATGCGCAATTATGAATTTACATTCATTTGAAAAGATTGAAACTTGTAAATAAGATAATAATCAATCAATCATATACATAAATAACGTTATTGGCAAAACATTCCACGAACATCTCAACAACTAAATTCCTTAATTTCCAAACAATGCCCATGCAGCTTTACGAACAACAGCACATCAGTATCTACAATTCCTTGAGCGGCGAGAAAGAGCTTTTTCGTCCCATACACCCCGGTTATGTTGGTATGTATGTTTGTGGGCCAACGGTTTACAGCAATGTCCATTTGGGCAATGTAAGAACTTTCATGTCTTTTGATATGATATTCAGATATTTCAGGCATCTTGGCTACAAAGTTCGCTTCGTGAGAAACATAACCGATGCCGGCCATTTGGAAAACGATGCTGATGCCGGTGAAGACCGCATCGCCAAAAAAGCACGTTTGGAGGAAATAGAACCGATGGAAGTGGTACAACGTTATACCGTAGATTTTCACAACATCCTCAATACGTTCAACTTTTTGCCCCCGAGCATCGAACCCACTGCCACCGGACACATTATAGAACAGATAGAAATCATCAAAATAATCATGGACAAGGGCTTGGCTTATGAGGTTAACGGGTCTGTATATTTTGACGTTTTGAAATACAACGAAACCAAACAATATGGCATTTTGAGCAAGCGCAATGTGGAAGACCTCATTCACAACACCCGTGAACTCGACGGACAGGGCGACAAGAAAAACCCACAAGATTTTGCTCTGTGGAAAAAAGCCGAGCCACAGCACATCATGCGTTGGCCATCACCGTGGAGTGACGGTTTTCCCGGATGGCATTTAGAATGTACCGCTATGAGCACCAAATATCTGGGAGAACATTTTGATATTCACGGTGGAGGAATGGACTTGAAATTCCCACATCACGAATGTGAGATTGCCCAAGGTGAGGCCTGTAACAACCAAACGCCTGTAAACTATTGGATGCATGCCAATATGCTTATCATGAACGGCAAGAAAATGGCAAAATCCACGGGCAATTACATTCTGCCCAACGAAATTTTCTCTGGCGACAATCCACACATTACCAAAGCGTATGCACCGAGCGTAGCAAGGTTTTTCATGTTGCAAGCCCACTACCGAAGCGTATTGGATTTTACAAACAACGGCCTTTTGGCCAGTGAAAAAGGATTTTATAGGTTGATGGATGCTATCAATATTCTTGACGAGCTAAAAACAGCCTCGGTTTCCACGGTTAATATATTGGAATGGCGGCAATCGTGCTACGACGCCATGAACGACGATTTCAATTCACCGATGGTTATCGCCAATTTATTTGAAGCGGTAAAATTTATCAACCAGATCAAAGAAGGCAATGCAACTATTACCGGCACGGATCTTGAACTGCTCAAAACAACCATCCACGATTTTGCCTTTGACATCCTCGGACTGGTAAACGTGACCAAAGTAGCAGAAACCACAACCGACAAACTTACGGCGGCGGTGGAGCTCCTTATCCAATTGCGACAGGAAGCAAGAGCCAACAAAGATTTTGCGCTTTCTGACAAAATACGGAACGAACTGGCCGCCAAAGGCATACAACTTAACGACGGTAAGGATGGTACAACATTCAGCACCAACTAAATGCCTTACAATCGGTGTGCTAAATGAAAAAACTGCTCATATATCCCTTTATTTTACTGATCCGGTTTTACCAGTTGTTCATTTCGCCATTGACGCCCGCTACCTGTAGGTTCCACCCCACTTGCTCGCAATATGCGCGTGAGGCATTAGAAAAACACGGCCTGTTCAAAGGCGGTTGGTTGGCCTTAAAACGTATTTTCAGTTGTCACCCATGGGGACGCAGCGGTTATGACCCAGTACCGTAAGTAACCTTTTTTATATATTTGATAACACATCGAACGCTGCAAAACCTTATATTTACCAATCATAAACTCGACTAAATGCACTTTTTAAAATTTATTTGGGATCCTTCTAAAGGAATCAACATCTTCGATATCTTCACATTGCATTACTATAGTATGATGTGGATTGTGGCCTTCATCATCGGCTTTTTCATCACAAAGCGCATCTATAAGAACGAAGGCCAGAGCAACGAATCTCTCGATTCTTTGTTTATCTATTCCGTTTTGGGAATCATGATCGGTGCGCGGTTGGGCCATGTCATTTTCTATCAGCCCGAACTCTTTGGCGAAGATTTTTTTAGCATTTTTTTGCCCTTTAGCTTCAAGAACGGCATTCACTTCACCGGTTTCCAAGGTTTGGCAAGCCACGGTGCTGCCATCGGGATGATTGTTTCCATGCACCTCTACAACAAGAAAGTATTGCACAAATCGATTGTCTGGATCTTGGATCGCGTGGTAATTCCTGTAGCTTCGGGAGCGGTATTTGTGCGTATCGGTAATTTTATCAACTCTGAAATTGTGGGCAAACCAACCGGAACTGATTTTGGTGTGGTGTTCAAACAAAATGGCGAAGATTTCGCCAGGCATCCGGGACAATTGTACGAGTCGTTCTGCTATGTTTTTGTTTTTTTGATACTCTATTATTTTTATTGGAAAACAAAGAAAAGCGAGCAATTGGGCTTTTTGTTCGGCTTGTTTTTGGTCTTGCTATGGACTATACGTTTCTTTGTCGAATTTGTCAAAGAACCCCAAGGGGACGAATATTTTACCTTATTGGGCCTGAACACCGGGCAAATGTTGAGCATCCCGTTTGTATTGATCGGTTTGTACTTCATGTTTTTCTATAAACCAAAAACCAAACTTCAGTGATGAAACGGTACTTTTTTACGATATTCACATGCACTTTTTTTTGCCTGCTCTGTTTGTCGTTGGTTTCCTGTAAGGACGAGCAAAAACCCGTAAAGCCCATAGTCATCACGTTTAAAAAAGAAGGTGAACTTACCATTAGGAAAGCCTCTAACGATTCTATCATCAAAGCAATTGATATTGAAATTGCGGATAACGACTATGAAACACAAACCGGCATGATGTACCGGGACTCAATGGAAGAAAATCAGGGAATGTTGTTTGTTTTCCCCAATGAGCAATACCATGCATTCTATATGAAAAACACAAAAATCCCGTTGGACATAGTTTTTATTAACAGCAACAAAACCATTGTGAACATCCACAAAAACGCACGCCCATACGACGAATCCCCATTGCCATCATCAGCACCAATACAATACGTTCTGGAAGTCAATGCCGGACTATCGGATACTTGGGGGCTGGAAGCAGGAGATCGGGTGGAATTTTCGTATCAGTAACCCCTGCTCCATCGCCCATAAAACATAGTATCCCGAAGTACATTAAATTGTGCACCAGTACACCGGCTTTCGTATCAAAAAAACAATATTATTAAACCTCCTACCTTTTTTTGATTGTAAGCAAACCATTTAATGGCTGCGCGGTTATTTTATCCATAAAAATATCTGAAATACAGTAAGAAAAGCTTATTTTATACCCTCATTGCATTATGCTTTTAGCAACAAATGCACAGATTTTAATCAAAAGATAAAAAAATCAAACTATTACACCGATTTAATTGAATGCAAAGCCTTCAACATATCCGTGGAAATATATTACCGCCTATAAACAATCTATCTGTTGCCAAACATAATAATTTGATTATCGATAATTTGCATTACAACAGATATTACACTGCCGGATACTTTACATCAATTACTTGCATAAATAAAAATTGACAACCCATTAAGGAAAAAGATCTTTTCCGAAGTTCAAAACTTTGAATAGCCGGAACACAAAAAAACCACTTCAACAGAAGTGGTTTTTATTATGGATCAAAATTATCTATTACTTTTCGTCGGGTACTGTATCTCCCTTATCTTTTAACGAATCGTACATAACAGGTGTTGCAATGAAAATTGATGAATAGGTACCGACGATGATACCGAGTATCAATGCAAACAAAAGCCCTTTCAACGATTCGGCTCCAAGAGCAAACATGGCTATCATTACAATCAAGGTGGTGAACGAGGTGTTCAACGTTCTGCCCAAGGTACTGTTTATGGCCAAATTGACACTGCTGCCACCTTTAAAACCTTTTTCATTGGTGGTTTCGCGGATACGGTCAAATACGACCACGGTATCGTTGATGGAGTACCCGATAACGGTAAGGATCGCAGCGATAAACGATTGGTCAATCTCCATACTAAAAGGCATGAACTTGTACAATAGGGAGTAGATGCCCAATACAATGATAACGTCATGAACCAATGCTGTAACAGAGCCAAGTGAGAACTGCCATCTTTTGAAACGTAACAAAATGTAAAAGAAGACTACAACCAACGACCCAAGAACTGCCCAGAAAGATTCTTTCTTGATGTCGTCTGCTATGGTCGGGCTTACTTTGCTCGAAGACATCTTACCAATTTTGGCATCGCCCGAACCTGAGTTGAATTCATCGTAAGTCATGCCATCAGGAAGGAATTTTTGCAAACCTCCAAATAACATCTGTTGTACTTCTTCATCGGCTTCAGAAGAATTTTCATCAACCTTATATTTTGTGGAAATCTTTAACTGGTGTGCATTTCCAATGGTCTTGGCCTCTACGCTCCCAAAAACAGCTATCAAATCTTTCGACACCTCTTCCGGGCTGACATCTTGGGCAAAGCGTACCTGATAGGTTCTACCTCCCACAAAATCAATACCCTGATCCAGTCCATTTGTAAACAATGAAAAAATGCTCACAATAATCAAGATTCCCGAAACAGAATACGCAATTTTTCTTTTTCCGAGAAAATCGATATTGACATTCTTAAAAAGATCTTTACTGAATGCTGTTGAGAATTTGAGCATCTTTCCTTTATTGACATACCAGTCCACCAACAGTCTACTGATGAAAATGGCCGTGAACAATGAAGTGACGATACCGATCAACAAGGTTGTTGCAAACCCTTTGATCGGGCCGGTACCAAATACAAACAATATGACAGCGGTAAGACCCGTTGTGATATTGGCATCCAAAATAGATGAGAGCGCATTGGCATAACCATTGCTTACAGCTTCTTTCTGTCCTTTGCCCCGTCTAATTTCTTCCCTGATACGTTCAAAGATAAGTACGTTAGCATCAACAGACATACCAATTGTAAGAACGATACCCGCCAAGCCCGGAAGTGTGAGCACGGCGCCCAATCCCGAGAGAACTCCAAATATCAATAGGATGTTGAACAACAAAGCGACGTCGGCAAACCAACCCGCCCTGCCGTAGTACAAAATCATCCAGCCAAGTACGAGTGACAAAGCAATCAAGAACGACATCATACCACTATCAATGGCTTCCTGTCCCAAAGATGGCCCAACTTCTTCTGCCTGAACAATATCAGCAGAGGCAGGCAACTTACCCGCCCTTAAAATGTTTGCCAAATCAATGGCTTCGTTCAAGGTAAAAGAACCCGAAATCTCTGAACTGCCTCCAGAAATAGGACCCGATGTAACGCCAGGTGCGGAGTAAACAATATCGTCAAGCACAATGGCTATCTGACTTTGATTCGTATATGCACGGCCTGTCATGGTCTCCCATATCTTGGCACCTTTGCCGTTCATCTGCATACTCACCGACGGTTTCCCTATTTGATTGTAGGATTGGCGCGCATCAACGATGACGGCACCGCTAAGCTCCGGGGTATTGTCCCTATTGCCGGCTATTGCATACAATTCCACAAATTCGCTGTTTTTGGGTTGGATGCCCCAAGCAAATTTGGTATAACGCTTTTCAACCGGCAACAAAGCCCTTACTTGCGGCTTGTTGAGATAAGACATGACCAAATCTTTGTCCTTGGCCTCAAATGTGGCTACTACAGGTCCCATCGGTCCTCCTCTCAACAAACCAAACAATGGGTTTTCGGCTGCCATATCGGTAGAATCTGTGCTTACCTCCCCGGTAAGTTCCTTGATTTTATCACTGACCACCTCTGAAGAATCCTGTGTAGTTTCTACAGCTTTTGGAGCAATCAATCCTTTAAGGGTTTCATTGGCCTGATTTAAAAACAGTGCCATTTCTTCACCTTTGTAAACATCCCAAAATTCTAATTGGGCCGTGCTCTGTAGCAGGCTCTTGATACGTTCTACATCTTTTGCGCCGGGTAATTCCACCAAGATACGGCCGGAGTTGCCCAAACGCTGGATGTTTGGCGACGTTACCCCAAACTTGTCGATACGCTTGCGCAATACCTCAAAAGCAGATACGATGGATTCGTCGATTTTTCTCCTGATAATGGGCTTTACTTCATTATCGGTCATGGTATTTACGACTTCTTCGCTCAACGTCCTGTTAGCGAAAATCTCTGGTGAAGCCAGTTTTTTGTCACCTTTGATTTTGTCAAAAGCAATGAAGAAATCGTCCACATAGGTATTCTGGCTGTTTTTTTGTAATTCGGCCGCGTCGTCCAAGGCTTTGTTGAACACAGGGTCCTTGCTGTTATTGGCAAGTCCTTTGAGGATGTCCTTAACAGATATCTCAAGGATAACATTGATACCACCTTTGAGGTCAAGTCCAAGATTCATGGTCTTTTCCTTAACTTCATCATAGGTATACTTTGCGACACCTATGTTGAACACCTCTTGGTTGGACAGGGAATCTAAATATTTTACCTCTGCCTCATTGCGCTTGGCTGGGTCGTTTTGGAATTTTTGTGCGGCAAATTCTTCTGCTTTTGCCTCGATTTGGTTGGCTTTGAATGTAAATGACAATTGGTACAAACTCACCAATCCAAATAACACTGCAAAGATTTTTACTAATCCTTTGTTTTGCATATTACATTATTTTAAGGTCAAATTTTTATCCCGAAATTTCGGGAGGGCAAATATAGAATTTCCCTATAGATTTGACAACGGTTTGTTTTGAATAAATTTTTTTGAAAAAAGAGGATAATAATTATTATCACGAATTTGAAAAGATACCTGGCCCGGCACGTACCTCGGGAATGATATGGGCTTCTATTTCAGCAATGATATGGTCGGTATTGCTAATTTTGCCATGTCCCTCCCGAATATCTTTGGGCAATTCTGAACCCAATTGAATGACCGATGGGTAAAAGTTTGAATTAAGAAACCGGTCGTAGTCCTGTTTGACCACTACCACAAATTTTCCCGCAGAATTGTTGTTTTCAAGAGTTTTGTAGAGTTCGTACACGTACAGTTGGTAGTCCGTACCGTCGTCATACAACGTTTTTTGCGGGCTTGCACCATGACCGACGGCTGTGATACCAAAATCAAGGATATTATCAGAAAGCGCTAGCTTGATATCTTCGGCCGAAATGGTACTGCGGTATAAAATTCGCAATTCGCCCTCATCACTTTGGTGAACAAAGACATCTTGAGCGCCAAACGATTGCAGTTGTTGCGCAATGGCTTCAATAACATTTCGGGATTGTTCGGTGGTTACCTCGTCGGGGTTGAACCGCACCAGAATTACCTGATTTGGAGAAGCGATTGGTAGCCGACATATCCCAAAAAACATAAGGGCCAGGGCCAATATACCGATATACCGTTTTGCTTTCATGTGCCAAATATAAAAAAATAAAGACTGTATTGCGACAGTCTTTATTTTTAGTTATTGAAAAATTAAGTTAAATGGGTGCAATGAACTTTTTTACAATATATTACAACAAGGCATTTACAGCTCTTACAGCATCTGCGCTTTCTTTCATATTGGTCTTTTCAGCATCATTGAGTTCAATTTCAACGATTTCTTCAATTCCGTTTTTACCCAGTATTACAGGCACCCCAAGGCAAATGTCTTTCAGCCCATATTCGCCTTCCAATAATACCGAGCAAGGGAACATTTTTTTCTGGTCGCAAGCTATCGCCTGTACCAAACTGCTTACGGCGGCACCGGGTGCGTACCAAGCCGATGTGCCCAATAGTTTTGTAAGCGTGGCACCGCCAACTTTGGTTTCTTCTTTGACCTGTTCTAAACGTTCGGGCGATAAAAAGGCCGTGACCGGAACACTGTTTCTTGAGGCCAAACGGGTAAGCGGTATCATTCCTGTATCGCTGTGACCTCCTATTACCAATCCGTCCACATCGCTCAACGGGCAATCCAAAGCTTCGGCCAAACGGTATTTGAAACGCGCCGAATCTAATGCGCCGCCCATACCTATTATCTTGTTTTTGGGCAGGTTGATGGTTTTGTGCGCCAAATATGCCATGGTATCCATTGGATTACTGACTACAATTAGAATGGTATTTGGCGAATACTTCACCAAACTTGAAGCAACATCTTTGACGATCCCGGCGTTGATACCTATCAATTCTTCACGTGTCATCCCGGGTTTACGGGGAATACCTGAGGTGATCACGCATATATCGCTGCCGGCAGTTTTGGAATAATCGTTTGTGACGCCTGTAATCTTGGTATCAAATCCGTTTAATGGAGCTGTTTGCATTAAATCCATGGCTTTGCCTTCTGCAAAACCTTCTTTAATATCCAACAATACAACTTCGCTTGCAAAATTTTTGATAGCAATATACTCGGCACAACTTGCGCCTACTGCTCCTGCGCCAACTACTGTTATTTTCATAATGTTATAGGGTTTACTGTGTTGTTAATTTAGATTTTTTAAGACTCCAAAATTACAAAATTATTTGCCTTAAAATAAAGAAAGCGCAAGATAAATCTCACGCTTCCGGGTATTTTTTTATTTGTCTTTTACCTGAAACTAAATGCGATTCCGGCTGTAGCCGTATTGTATCCTTGAACGGTATAATCTGCAAAGATTTTGAAAAAACCGAGGTTTAATCGTGTGCCGAGTGAGGCGCGCGGCCCATTTGCTTTAAAATCTAAATGGATAGGGTTTCGGACGGTTTCTGATACTGTGCCGATTGTTGTCCCGCTTGAATTTTCGACATCATAGGTTACTGTATAATCGCCTTTCATTTTAATAGTGGTTTTTCCGTTGTTATAACCCAAACTTCCATAGAAGGTAATTATTTTGAAATCTATTGATGCGATGGCTTGAACCGTCCAAGTATTCATCTTGAATTCGGCATTTCCGTTACTTACAGACACATTATCGTTCGGATTTTTATCTTCGATAAGATAGTTGACATTCATGGTTGTAAATGCTCCCAATACCGAAACGTGAAGCGGTGTTTTTTCCAATGGTTTAAAATACTGCATCAAATCGTGTTGAAGTCCAAGGCCAAATAATTTAGACTTAACACTTTCGTCAAATTCGAGTTCCGGAACAAAACGTACTTTGAGGTCTGTATTAAAAGGCAATCCAAGTCCTAGTTGTACAATAGGTGCGGGTACGGCATTTATGGGCAGGTCTTTGGTAATCCCTCCGGGCATATCAAATGATGCTACGTTAAAAGTGCCGTCGCCATTGGGTATCCTAACATCAACGGTTGTTTCAACTTCGTTTTCACTCATCACGGTATTTAAGGATGTCTCGCCATTGGGCAGTACCAAAAACGAATAATCTGACGGAATGAATGCAAAGGTTTGCTCTGCACTGGGCACAAAAGCCGCGCCAGCACCAATGGTAATGTCAAAACCGAACAATTTATGTGTTTTTGCAGTTGTGTACCATCCACTGTTCATGCTGTGCATCAATCCTTTTGCTGCCGGATCAAGGTATTTTTCTGACAATAGACTTGCATCGTCGGATGCCAGAAGGATAGTTTCAAGTTCTTGAGATTTGGCAGCTTGAAAACTCAATAAAAGCATGAATGCCATTGATATTTTTTTCATCAGTTCATTACAGTTAAGAGTAAGGTTTGACATCGAATGTAATAAAAATAATCAATAAATGTATTTTATCTGTAGTTAATCATTCTGACCAAAAAAAATAGAGTGCAATTTTGCACTCTATTAAATTCATTTTTAATGTCTCTTTTATGCATCGATATTGGCATAAATCGCATTTTTCTCTATGAATTCCCTCCTTGGCGGCACTTCGTCGCCCATCAACATTGAAAAAATACGATCTGCTTCGCTTCCGTTATCGATATTGACCTGACGGAGCGTCCTGAATTCAGGGTTCATGGTGGTGTCCCAAAGCTGTTCGGCGTTCATCTCGCCAAGACCTTTGTAACGCTGGACGCTTGTACCTCCACCGAATTGCTCTATGATGGCATCACGTTCTTTGTCGCTCCATGCATATTCTTTTTTGTTGCCCTTTTTCACCAAATAAAGTGGTGGTGTTGCAATATAAATATGTCCGTTTTCAATCAGTTCTTTCATATATCTGAAGAAGAACGTAAGGATAAGGGTGGCAATGTGGCTTCCGTCTATATCGGCATCGCACATGATGACCACTTTGTGGTAGCGCAGTTTTGAGAGGTTCAGTGCTTTGCTATCTTCCTCGGTACCAATGGTAACACCGAGTGCCGTGAAAATATTTCGGATTTCCTCATTTTCAAACACTTTGTGAGTCATCGCTTTTTCTACGTTCAGGATTTTACCGCGCAAAGGCAAAATAGCCTGAAATTCACGGTTCCTGCCTGATTTTGCGGTACCGCCTGCCGAATCGCCCTCAACGAGATAAATCTCACATTTTGAAGGATCTTGCTCCGAGCAATCGGTCAATTTTCCGGGCAGTCCACCAATGCTCATCACGGTCTTGCGCTGTACCATTTCTCGGGCTTTCTGTGCTGCATGGCGTGCCTGTGCCGCAAGAATTACTTTCTGAACAATAATGCGGGCATCATCGGGATGTTCTTCGAGGTAATCGGTAAGCATTTCGGACACGGCTTGGCTCACAGATGCAGATACTTCGCGGTTGCCCAATTTGGTTTTGGTCTGGCCTTCAAACTGTGGTTCGGCTACTTTCACTGAAATAATCGCGGTGAGTCCTTCGCGGAAGTCATCTCCGGCAATCTCGAATTTCAATTTATCGGTCATCCCCGACGAATCGGCATATTTTTTCAGGGTCATGGTAAGGCCTCTCCGGAAACCTGCCAAATGCGTTCCTCCTTCGTGGGTGTTGATATTGTTTACGTAAGAATGCAGGTTTTCGGCATAGGACGTATTGTAAATCATGGCAACCTCCACCGGAACACCGTTTTTTTCGCCCTCAAAAGAAATGACCTTTTGCATCAAAGGCTCACGGTTCCCGTCTAAATATTTGATGAACTCGGGCAAACCTTCATTTGAAAAGAACACTTCGCCTTCGTAAGTCCCATCTTCCTTTTTATTTCGTTTATCGGTAAGCATTATGGTGATGCCTTTGTTCAAAAAAGACAATTCGCGCATACGGCTTGCCAGCGTATCATACGAATATTCGAGGGTTTGTGTGAAAATGGTTGCATCGGGCTTAAAGGTTACGGTAGTTCCTCTTTTGTCGGTTTGGCCCACTTGCTTTACAGGGTACATAGATTTTCCTCGCTCATATTCTTGCTCCCAGACTTGGCCGTCACGATAGACCGTCGCCCTTAAATGTTCCGAAAGGGCATTAACGCAGCTCACGCCAACACCGTGCAAACCGCCTGAAACCTTGTAAGAATCTTTGTCAAACTTACCCCCGGCACCGATTTTGGTCATGACCACTTCTAATGCAGAAATACCTTCTTTTTTGTGCAAATCGACCGGAATACCACGACCGTTATCTTCTACGGTAATTGAATTATCTTCATTTATGGTTACGGCAATGGTGTCGCAATGTCCCGCAAGCGCCTCATCAATAGAGTTATCCACCACTTCATACACTAAATGGTGCAATCCCCTTGTTCCTACATCGCCTATATACATTGACGGACGCATACGCACATGCTCCATGCCTTCCAGTGCCTGAATACTATCTGCTGAATAATTGTTTTTTTTAGCTTCTTCGCTCATAGTTTTGTTTTAATTTAAACATCATTGTGCTGCATAAAAAAATGACGCAGTTGCATCATTTTTTGAATACTTACAAAGATACGAATTTATCAGGCTATTTAAAAGTATTTTATCGATAAAGACTATAAATTATCAACAGTTGTTAAAAACTGAAAAGTGGCTTAAATCGCTTAAAAGTGGGTTTAAATTTGATTTTGGCAAATTTTATAGTCGGGAATTTTGGGTAAAAATGCGATCGTGGCTCAAACGCTTTATTTTGGGTGTTTTTAGTTATTATATTCCATAATAATTTATCATAAAAATTGGATTTCATTTCAAAAAAAAGTTTAGGATAGGCTATAAAAAAGTTCAAATCACTTCTATAACTGTTTTTTAAGTCCAACAGGGTTTTCCTTCGGGATTTTTATGGATCATTACATGAATTTCCAAAAATTGATTTGAGTTCAAAACAATTTTAACTTGCTTTTGCTCTGAACTCAAAACAATATTTTGATTACTTTTAATGGTTTTTTGAGACCTATACTGAAATCGGAAAACATCATAATCTATTGATTGTAATCCATTATTTATATAAAATTCGTCGGGTTACACCTTCACATACGCATCCTCATGCACCTTTGCCACGGCTCGACCGCTTGGGTCGTTCATATTTTTAAAGGCTTCATCCCATTCCAACGCTATTTTGGTACTGCACGCCACGCTTGGTTCTTGCGGTACGCACAACGCTGCGGTTTCACTCGGGAAATGCTCGGCAAAAATGGAACGGTAATAAAATTCTTCTTTAGTGGTAGGTGTTTGAACAGGAAATTTATACTTGGCATTTGCAAGCTGCTCATCGGTTACTTCATTTGCGACCATGTCTTTTAAAGTATCAATCCAACTGTACCCAACACCGTCACTAAACTGCTCTTTTTGTCGCCACGCCACACTCTCTGGCAACATGTCTTCAAATGCTTTACGTACAACCCATTTTTCCATGCGTTCGCCATTGATCATTTTATCTTTTGGGTTGATGCGCATGGCAACGTCCATAAATTCTTTGTCCAAAAACGGCACACGTCCTTCAATACCCCAAGCGGCAAGGCTTTTATTGGCGCGCAAACAATCATATTGATGCAGTTTGTTTAATTTTCTAACGGTTTCTTCGTGAAATTCTCTCGCATTTGGTGCTTTATGAAAATACAGGTAACCGCCAAACAACTCATCAGCACCTTCACCGGACAGCACCATTTTAATACCCATAGACTTGATAACTCTTGCCATTAAATACATAGGAGTCGAAGCTCTTACGGTTGTAATGTCATAAGTTTCAAGTTTGTAAATAACGTCACGTATAGCATCCAATCCTTCCTGTATGGTAAACTTTATTTCGTGATGCACCGTACCTATGTGCTCGGCAACTTTACGAGCCGCAGCCAAATCTGGAGAGCCTTCCAACCCAACAGAAAAACTATGCAGTTGTGGCCACCAAGCCGCTTGCGTATCATCAGATTCTATACGTTTTTGGGCAAATTTTTTGGCAATGGCAGATGTTACCGACGAATCCAGGCCACCGGACAGCAACACGCCATAAGGCACATCGCTCATCAATTGTCTGTGCACGGCTGCTTCCAAAGCGTCTTTTATGGCTTTTATACTGGTTTCGTTATCTTTTACAGCGTCATAATCTGACCACTCACGGTTGTACCATTTTACAAACCGACCGTCTTTGCTGCTCATGTAATGTCCCGGAGGGAAGAGTTCGATTTTGGTACAATAGCCTTCCAGGGCTTTCAATTCTGAAGCAACATAAAACGTCCCGTTTTGATCCCAACCGATGTATAACGGAATGATTCCCATGTGGTCACGGGCAATGAAGTATTCATCTTTTTCGGAATCATAAATGGCAAAACCGAATATACCGTTCATTTCGTCAACAAATTCTGCGCCTTTTTTTTGGTACAGTGCCAGAATCACTTCGCAATCACTTTCGGTTTTAAATTCATAATCAGGGAATTGCTTGCGAAGCTCTCTATGGTTGTATATTTCTCCGTTGGCAGCCAAAACCAATTTTTTATCCGCACTCATCAAGGGTTGTTTTCCTGATGCGGGATCAACGATTGCCAAGCGCTCATGCGCCAAAATGGCTTTGTCGTCACTATAAATACCGCTCCAGTCGGGTCCGCGATGACGAATAATTTTTGCCATTTCCAATAATTGTGGTCTCAAGTCTTCTGATTTTTGTTTTAAATCGAACGCACATACTATCCCGCACATAATCTATATTTTTAAAAATTATATTGATGTTTTAATTATTGATGCAAAAGTGATTTATTGATTTTAATTATAAAACATAAGCATTAAAAATAATTACATTATGAAATAAAAAAAATAATATTGTATAAAATATGAAACTCAAATGCTAAATTTTTAAACGAAAAGTTTCAACCAAAAAAAAGATGATCATTTAAACCAACAGATACTTTTTTAATCATAATACCGTTACTTTTGAAAAAAAATTATCATGAAAACGCAAAATATTTTCAAACCATTTATTGCCATTTTGATTTTTGCCATTTCCACCACAGTGCAAGCGCAAGATTTCCCGGAATTGGACAAAAGCCCCATGGATGTAGCTTCATATCCATCCAACTATAAGGTGTCTGACAAATTGATAAAAGTGATTTACAGCCGCCCTCAACTCAAAGACAGAGAGTTATCACAATTAGCACCAAACGGCTTGGTATGGAGGACCGGCGCCAATGAGGCCACAGAAATCATTTTTTACAAGGATATGTATTTTGGGCAAACCAAGGTAAAGGCCGGCACTTATTCGCTTTTTACCATTCCCGGCGATAAGGAATGGATCGTCATCCTCAACAAGGATACCAATATTTGGGGCGCTTACACCTACGAACCTCTGCACGATGTGGCACGGATGAAAGTCCCGGTAATAATGGGCAAAAATTTCCTAGAAGCCTTTTCAATGGTCTTTGAAGAAACCGATAAGGGCGTCAATCTCTTTATGGGTTGGGGCAATATAGTAATAGAAGTTCCTTTCAGAAGGTAATTCAAAACACTTTTTTAGGGGATATTAAGGTACTTGTGCGTTTGCAGTGACACTTTCCACCTGGGGTTTCCCATGACATATTCCACAATTTCGGGAATGACTTTATCACGCTTGCTCCATTCCGGTTGCAAATAAAGGATGCAATCATCGTTTACCTTTGCTGCCTGTTCTTCGGCAAAACGAAAATCATCCCTGTTATAGACGATAATCTTGAGTTCGTCCGCTTTTTTATAGATTGCTTCGGTGGGTTTTTTGAGTTTTTTCGGGGAAAGGCAAATCCAATCCCAGGTACCTGTCAATGGATAAGCACCAGAAGTTTCAATATGCGTTTTCATTCCCTTCTGTTTGAGCAGCGATGTCAATTCGGCCATGTCCCAAGTCAATGGTTCTCCCCCGGTTACCACAATAGTATCACTATACTTGGCAGCATTTTCAACGATAGTTTTGGTATCCGTAGGCGGATGCAGGTCGGCATTCCAACTTTCTTTTACATCACACCAATGGCAACCCACATCACAACCGCCCAGCCTAATAAAGTAGGCTGCAGTGCCTTTGTGGAAACCTTCGCCCTGAATGGTGTAAAACGCTTCCATGAGCGGAAGCATTTTGCCTTGGTTTATCAAATCTTGGATCGCTTTCTCCATAGTTTGCAAAAATAGCCATTATGTCAATGCGCCAATTTGAAAATCGCAAAGAATTTTGATTTTGTTGTATTTCTATATTGTTTAAAATATTTTCGGGGGGTTTAATTGAAGATTATTATTTTTATCAAAATTTTTGGTACATGGGCAAAAAAGAGGAATTTCACAAACATATTGTTGACGGAAACACCTGCAAAGGCGAGTACATCACACTCGGTGCGGCAATGCTGGAAGGAGAGACCATCACGAATGCCTTTGTGAATGTACCGCTCAAGACCATGAACCGCCATGGGCTTATTGCTGGCGCCACAGGGACCGGTAAAACCAAGACCCTGCAAGTCTTGGCCGAAAACCTTTCAGATAAAGGCATCCCTGTACTGTTGATGGACATCAAAGGTGACTTGAGCGGTCTGGCGCAACCAGGCCAAAGCAATGCAAAAATCGACGAGCGCCACGCCATGATTGGTTTACCGTTTGAATCCAAAAATTTTCCTGTTGAACTTCTAACCCTTTCAGAACAGGGCGGCGTTCGGCTTCGCGCAACGGTAATCGAATTTGGCCCAGTTCTCCTATCCCGAATCCTTGATTTATCTGAAACGCAATCTGGGATTGTATCCGTCATTTTCAAATATTGCGATGACCACAAACTGCCCTTGCTGGACTTAAAAGATTTCAAAAAAATACTTCAATATGCTACCCAAGAAGGCAAAAAGGAATTTGGCGATGCCTACGGACATATCTCGACTGCTTCGACGGGCTCAATTTTGAGGAAAGTCGTAGAACTCGAACAGCAAGGTGCCGATTTGTTTTTTGGAGAAACCTCGTTTGAGGTAAACGACCTACTCCGGATTGATGATAAAGGGCGTGGATATATCAACATTATCCGCCTTACGGACATCCAGGACAGGCCAAAGTTGTTCTCTACGTTTATGTTGAGCCTTCTGGCCGAAATATACGCTACATTTCCAGAACAAGGCGATAGCGGCAAGCCAGAATTGGTGTTGTTTATCGATGAGGCGCATTTAATTTTTAACCATGCTTCCAAAGCCCTTCTAAACCAGATAGAAAGCATTGTAAAACTGATCCGTAGCAAAGGTGTGGGCATCTATTTTGTGACCCAAAACCCTACTGACGTGCCTAATGAAGTGTTGAGCCAACTCGGCCTGAAAGTCCAACATGCACTTCGTGCTTTTACGGCAAACGACAGAAAAGCCATAAAGCTCACTGCACAGAACTATCCGGAAACAGACTATTATGACACCTCTACGGTGTTGACCTCTCTCGGCACAGGTGAAGCCTTGGTTTCTGCCTTGGACGAAAAAGGTCGCCCAACACCTCTGGCAGCTACCATGATGCGCGCACCCATGAGCCGCATGGACATCCTGTCAGATACCGAACTTTCGGATTTACTGGCAAAATCAAAACTGGCAAAAAAATACAACGAAGTTATCGACCGTGAAAGTGCTTACGAAATCTTGACGCGTAAGATTGAAAAAGCAGAAGCTGACGAAGCCAAAGAAAAGGCCAAAAAAGAACTCGACGACCTAAAAAAAGCACAATCTAAACAGCGAAACAAAACAACAAGGCGCAGTACCGCCATGAATCCGGTAGTAAAAGTTCTGACGAGTGCTACATTCATCAGAAGCGTGTTCGGCATACTGACAAAAGCCATGAAAAAGTGATTTTTTAACCCACATCATCCATAGATTATGAAATATTCATTTATAGCTATTTTATTTATATTCATACTGTTGAGCTCATGCAAAAAAGAACAGAATCCTTTTTTGGTAAGCAAAAACCACGTTGGACTCCTTACCGATTCCACAAAGGTCATGTCGCTCAAAACGGTTTTTGCTTCGGACTCCATTGTCAGATATAAAACAGATCCTGTCCTTAAAATCCCGATGAATTTTATTGAAATACATGAGAAAAAAGGCGCATTGCTATTGACTCTGACCCCAAAAAATGTGGACGACTCCACTTCGACAATCACCAACATCCGCATAGAAGATTCGAGGTACAAAACCGCAAAAGGCATTTCTAAAAAAAGCAGGTTCAAGGATATACAAAGTGCTTATTCCATTTCAAAGATTGACAATCTTATCAGCACGGTAGTTGTTTCTGTAAATGAAATCAATGCCCAATTTGCCATCGACAAGACAAAGCTGCCTGCCAATCTCCGGTATGACATGAACATAAAGTTTGAACCGTCACAGATACCGGACAATGCCAGAATCAAGTATTTTTTCATCAACTGGTACTGATACTCATGTGTTATTGCCCTGCTGACAACAAAACAAGCCCATGAGACTATTACTCGCAAAAACAGTTGGCTGTTTCTACAACCTGGTAAGCTTTTTTTCAAAAAAAACTGCTGCCAAGGTAGCTCTTGTCCTATTCACTACGCCCCAAAAGGGACGAAAATTAACCGAAGAACAACGTGATTTTCTTGACACGGCCTTTCAGAAAGAACACAAATACGGCACCCATACCATTATGACCTACCGATGGCTCGGCAACAAGCCCACAGTGTTGCTTGTCCATGGTTGGCAGAGCAATTCCCACCGTTGGAAAGCCATCATACTCGAACTCAAAAAAAGAGGGCATTCTGTTGTGGCACTGGATGCTCCGGGTCACGGCAACTCCAGTGGACGGCGTTTTAATGCAGTACTATATTCAGAATTTATCAATATTGTGGCAACACGGTTTCAACCAGAAATCATCGTTGCACACTCTGTGGGCGGTATGGCGACAGCTATTTTTCAACATAAATACCAATTGGATTCCGTCAAAAAAATTGTACTACTGGGCGCACCATCGGAGTTTACGGACGTACTAAAACGTTATACCGATATGTTGGGCTTTAACAAGCGCATTACGCAACAAATGAACCGCACTATCATTGAGAAGCTTGGCAATGCCCCGGAAAACTATTCTACCGCCAAGTTCTTAAAAGACACAGACTTGCAAGGGCTAATTATCCATGACAAAGAGGACAACATCATACCATACAAGGATGCCATCCGCATCAGCAATAGTTTTAAGAACAGCAAATTGATTACCACAAAAGGACAAGGCCATTCTTTAAACAACGAAATGGTCGCTTCGCATATTTATGAATTTATTGATACTTAAAGCTTGATTATTATTTTTCTGATTAAAGCTATCTTTGCAATATGGAAGACCGACAGGTACGTATCAACAAATATTTAAGTGAAGTGGGATATTGCTCCCGTCGAGAAGCCGACAAACTCGTCGAAGCCGGGCGCGTGGCCATTGATGGCAAGACGGCAGAAATGGGCAGCAAGGTAACATCTGAAAACAGTGTTACCGTGGATGGAAAACCGATAGAAGACCACAAAGAACGCTTTGTATATCTCGCATTCAACAAACCGATCGGTATTGTGTGTACTACGGATACTCGGGTAGAGAAAGACAACATCATCGATTACATCAATTATCCAAAAAGAATTTTTCCAATAGGGAGACTCGACAAAGCCAGTGAAGGGCTCATCCTATTGACAGATGACGGCGACATAGTGAACAAAATACTCCGTGCAAGCAACAACCACGAAAAAGAATACCTCGTCACTGTTGATAAACCCATTACGCAAACCTTTGTTGAACGTATGGCCAACGGCGTCCCTATTTTGGAGCAAATCACCAAAAAATGTGAGGTTAAAAAATTAGGCACCTATAAATTCAAAATAGTGCTCACACAAGGATTGAACCGACAGATAAGACGGATGTGCGAATATCTCGACTACGAAGTAAAATCACTGAAGCGCATAAGAATCATGAACATCAATCTAGATGTACCCACAGGAACCTACCGAGAACTGACAGATAGCGAAATGAAAGTTCTCAACCAACTGCTTTCAGATTCAAAAAAAGCCAACGATCGGGACAATCGGGATCGCTTCCATAAAAAAAGATAATGGCGATCTAATTTTGCCGTTCTCTTGCTAACAGAGTGTTTTTAAGCAGCATGGCAATGGTCATTGGCCCCACACCACCGGGTACGGGGGTGATAAAGCTCGCCTTTTTGCTCACGTTCTCAAAATCGACATCGCCTGTAATGTAATAGCCTTTTTCGTTAGTTTCATCGATAACCCTCGTAATTCCCACATCGATTACCACGGCATCATCCTTTACCATTTCTGCTTTCAAAAAGTTGGGAACACCCAAAGCAGAAATGATAATATCGGCCTGTGAAGTTATCTGGGTAATATTTTTGGTATGGCTGTGCGTCAGGGTTACGGTGGAGTTTCCGGGAAACCCTTTTCGTCCCATCAAAATGCTCATTGGCCGACCAACGATGTGGCTACGCCCAATGACGACAGTATGCTTACCTTGGGTCTCAACCCCATAACGATCAAGGAGTTCCAAAATACCAAATGGCGTTGCAGGAATGAAGGTTGACATATCCAACGCCATTTTGCCAAAGTTGGTAGGATGGAATCCATCAACATCTTTTTCGGGATTTACCGCCAAAAGTACTTTTTGGGTGTTGATTTGTTTTGGCAAGGGCAATTGTATGATAAACCCATCAATATCAGGGTTCAAATTGAGTTCTTCAATCTTGTCGAGCAGTTCAATTTCGCTGGTGGTATTGGGCATGCGTATCAATGTAGAATCAAACCCGACCCTCTCGCATGCCTTGACCTTACTGGCAACGTAGGTAAGGCTTGCACCGTCATTTCCGACGATTATGGCGGCCAGGTGCGGTACTTTTTCGCCCCGTGACTTCATTTTTTTTACTTGTTCGGCAATTTCATTTTTAATGTCGTTGCTGATCTTTTTTCCGTCGAGTAAGACCATATGTTGTTGTGTTGTTGTGTTGTTGTGTGTTATCCCACTTTGTGCAAAACCATAAGTTATCTCATATTCTTCATGGCGTGCATCATGGCTTTTCCCTTACCTCCTTGCATCATTTTCATCATTTTGCTCATTTGATCAAACTGTTTCAGCAACTGGTTTACCTGTTGCACCGACGTACCGGAGCCTTTCCCGATGCGCTGTTTTCTACTTGAATTGATGATGGCAGGATTGGAACGTTCCTTTGGGGTCATGGAGTGGATAATTGCTTCGATGTGCTTGAATGCATCATCATCGATGTCAATATCCTTTACCATTTTTCCGGCACCGGGAATCATACCGATGAGGTCTTTCATGTTGCCCATTTTCTTTATTTGCTGAATCTGGCCCAAAAAGTCATCAAAACCAAATTGGTTTTTGGCAATTTTCTTCTGGAGTTTACGTGCGGCCTCTTCGTCATATTGTTCCTGTGCTCTTTCAACCAATGAGACCACGTCACCCATGCCCAAGATCCTGTCGGCCATACGCGATGGGTAAAACACGTCGATGGCCTCCATTTTTTCGCCTGTACCAATGAATTTTATCGGCTTGTTGACCACCGATTTTATGGAAAGTGCAGCACCGCCGCGAGTATCGCCGTCGAGTTTGGTAAGAACTACACCATCAAAGTTGAGAACATCGTTAAAGGCTTTGGCCGTATTTACTGCATCCTGACCGGTCATCGAATCCACAACAAACAGGGTTTCTTGGGGTTGGATGGCTTTATGGATGTTGGATATTTCGGTCATCATTACATCATCAACAGCCAAACGGCCTGCAGTATCTATAATGACAACATTGTAGCCATTTGCCTTGGCGTGAGCGATACCGGCTTTTGCGATAGCAACTGGATCAGAATTACCTTTGTCACTATAAACTTCGATGCCCAATTGATCGCCAACCACATGCAACTGATCGATAGCGGCAGGACGATATACGTCACAGGCAACGAGCAACGGTTTTTTTGTTTTCTTATTTTTGAGATAATTGGCAAGTTTACCGGAAAAAGTGGTCTTCCCAGAACCTTGAAGTCCCGACATCAAGATAACGCTCGGATTACCGGAAAGGTTAATGCCTTCTGCATCTCCGCCCATCAGCTCGGTAAGTTCGTCCTTTACGATTTTTACCATCAACTGGCCGGGCTGCAAGGTGGTCAACACATTTTGTCCCAGTGCTTTTTCTTTGACGGTATTGGTAAAATCCTTGGCAATCTTAAAGTTAACATCGGCATCGAGCAATGCCCTGCGTACTTCTTTTAGGGTTTCGGCTACATTGACTTCGGTAATGCTTCCATGACCTTTGAGCACGTGCAGCGCCTTATCTAACTTATCGCTTAAATTATTGAACATGGTTCCTTTAAATTTTCAGAGTTGCAAATTTAACGATTTGACCGCTATTAATAAAACCTGGGTAAAATAAAAATTGAGATGTGTATAGGTTGAGATGTTTAGAGGGTCCTGAAGGAATAACCCAATGGTACAATGGAATATGGAATTGTACTTTGGACCGAAACCACTTACACCAAGTCTAGGCAGACAAAGGCAAAAACGGTTTTTTTCAGTAAAATTCTTTTGAAATCATTTCTGAAATTCAGATTGAAATTATCACGATAGCTATTGAGATTGAACTTTTAGGCCTTCGGGATGTTACTCAAAATTTCGAGAACGAATTTCCAATATTTTTTCACAGAGGATATCTGGGCACGTTCATCTGGCGAGTGGGCGCCTTTGATGTTGGGTCCAAAACTAATCATATCCAGTCCGGGGTAACGTTCTCCAATGATACCACATTCCAGTCCGGCGTGGCAAGCTGCCACATGTGGTTCTATTTTGTTTATGTCTGTGTAAATCTTGGTCATTACCTTTAATATCGGTGATTGCATATTGGGTGCCCATCCGGGGTAATCGCCCGAAAACTCAACGTCGCATCCCATCAATTTAAATGCTGCTTCCAACGAATAGGCCAAGTCGAGCTTGGAACTCTCCACCGAAGACCGTGTCAGGCAATTGATTTGCAAACGGCCATTCTTTACGGTAACTTTGGCAATGTTGTTTGAGGTTTCCACCAAGTCCGGTATGTCTGGACTCATCCTGTACACGCCGTTACAAGCGGTATAAATGGCGCGCAATAGTCCGTCTTGTGTTCCCATATCCATGACCTGAAGTGGCGTTGCCGTTTTCAAAAGCACAATTTCAAGGTTGGGTTCCATGGTTTTATATTCGTTTTTGATATCGGACACCAATGCCTTGAAGGTATTCTGAAAAGCCGTTTCTTGATTTTTATTGATGGCTATAATGGCATTACTTTCTCTTGGTATGGCATTGCGAAGACTGCCGCCTTCTATTTCAAATATACGAAGCCCATAATCTTCTCCTGAACACTTATATAGTAATCTGTTCATCAATTTATTGGCATTGCCCAACCCTTTATGGATATCCATGCCTGAATGTCCACCCTGAAGTCCTTTTACAGTGATGGCATAGCCAATAGAGGATTCTGGTGCAGGCACCAGCTCATAATTTTTTACTGCAGTTACATCCAAACCTCCGGCACAGCCTACTCCTATTTCGTCATCTTCCTCCGTATCTAAATTCAAAAGAATTTTGCCTTGCAGTATGCCACGCTCAAGGCCTTTGGCACCGGTCATGCCGGTTTCTTCATCAATGGTAAAAAGTGCCTCGATGGCAGGATGTGCAATGGTATTGCTTTCTAAAATGGCCATGATGGTCGCCACGCCCAAACCATTGTCGGCACCAAGTGTTGTACCTTTGGCCCGCACCCAATCGCCATCGACATACATCTGGATGCCTTGGGTATCAAAGTCAAAATCGGTATGGTTGTTTTTTTGGTGCACCATATCTAAATGCGACTGCAATATCACAGGCGTTCGGTCTTCCATACCTTTGGTAGCGGGTTTTTTTATGATGACGTTGCCCACACTGTCTTCAATGGTTTCCAGGTCTAATTTTTTGCCGAAATCTTTCATAAAAGCAATGACCTGCATTTCCTTTTTTGACGCTCTTGGCACAGCGTTGAGATTGGCAAAATGGTTCCATAGGGCTTTCGGTTCAAGTTCTCGAATCTGTGAATCCATATTTAGATATTTTATAACGCAAAGGTACGCAAATCATTGACTATTTTCTATTTTTGGATCATGGGAAAACACGCAAAACTGTTTTTGGCACTCTCTATCATCCCGCAAATCGGGCTGGTTAAAGTCCTTGCCCTGTTTCCGGAGTTTGTGGAACGTTATTACAGTAATGGCCTTTATCGTTTTATCTCAAAATTATCGCATTATACTTTTGGATGGATACCATTTTCAGTGGGGGATATTTTGTACACAATAGCGATTATTTTCATTTTGAGATGGCTATACCTCAACAGAAAAAGAATCATCACAGATACCACAAACTGGGTTTTGGAGGTGCTTTGCACATTATCAATTGGTTATTTTGCGTTTCATCTGTTCTGGGCATTTAATTATTACCGTTTGCCCTTGCACAAGTCTTTTGGCATCGAAAACGAATATACCACGGAAGAATTGTTGGGGTTCACAAAACAATTGATCGTGAAATCCAATGAAATCCACCATGGTATTGCACCAAACGATTCGACAAAAGTGACAATGCCGTTCACAAAACGGGAACTGCTGGCAAAAACTCCCGAAGGTTATGACGAACTGGCAAAAATTTTTCCCGATTTGAATTATCACCCTGTGAGCTTAAAACGGTCCATATACAGTCTGCCGCTTACCTATATGGGTTTTAGCGGCTACCTGAATCCTTTCACGAACGAAGCCCAAATAGACGGCCTGATCCCGGAATATAAATACCCGACCACCAGTGCTCACGAAATGGCTCATCAATTGGGTTTTGCTGCCGAAAACGAAGCCAACTTTATCGGAAGCATGGCGGCCATGCACCACAAGAACGCTTATTTTCAGTATTCGGGATATACTTTTGCCTTGGCCCATTGTCTCGGTGACCTGTATTCGCGAAGCCCAAAACAGTACGATGAAATTCTAAAGACCATCAATCCCGGTATTTTGAAAAACTACGAAGAAGCCCGAGCGTTCTGGAAAGCTTACCAAAATCCTCTGGAGGTAGTCTTTAAAGGCACTTATAACGGTTTCCTGAAAGCCAACAACCAAGCTGCAGGGATCGAAAGTTATAGCTATGTCGTGGCTCTTCTGGTCAATTTTCACAAAAACCATCCTTTATAATTATTTGGGCGTATGGTTTCTTTTTGAATAAATCATTTTGCACCGCCAACATTGCATTATCTATTAAAACACAAATTATTGATAATCGAATTATTAAGCTTGCCTACTTATACACAGGTACATGTATTACATACAATAATTTCACGGTTATATTGCATGCAAAACATTCGTTTAACCCTGTGCTATGGCTTGATTTTTTTTCATTTAATCAAAATCTGTGCATTTGTGGCCAAAAACATAATGCACTACGGGTTTTGAACAGTAAAGCATTATGAAATACCGTGTTCAAAAATTATCTGATCTTATTGCTATACACCCATTTTTGTCAGTCCCATTTTGCCCAATAGTACAAAATGAAAAATATATCAAATGCACTTAAACAAGACAAAAAAACCATTACAGAAAATCTACCAATATTATTTTATATATTTGGTAACATTCGAATCCAACCAAAAAAACATCAATGATAAAATCAAAACTTTTTGCCGTTGCATTTTTGTGCATCAACTTCCTGAGCGCCCAGGACTATTTCCCTAAAAACGACGGTGTCATTGCCAAAAACACAAATTACACAGCTTTTACCAATGCAAAAATCCATGTGTCGCCAAACCAGATAGTCGAGAATGGTACCTTACTTATCAAGGATGGCAAAATCGTATCTTCGGGAAACGCCGTTACAATCCCTAAAAACACCACTGTCATAGACCTTTCCGGAAAAAGCATCTATCCATCGTTTATCGATATCTACTCTGATTTTGGGGTAGAAAAACCGGTCCGCCAAAGCGGAAGGCGCAGTGGCCAATACAACCCGACGCGCACAGGTTATTATTGGAACGACCACGTGATGCCCGAAAACAACGCTATCGAAAAATTTAAGTTCGATGACAAAAAAGCCGAAGAACTTATCAAAGCTGGGTTTGGCGTTGTAAATACCCACATCCAAGATGGCATAGTCCGTGGCACAGGAGCATTGATTGCCCTGAACAGACACCAAGGCAATGAAGCAAGGATATTGGACGACAAGTCCGGGCAATATTTCTCATTTAAAAAAAGCAACACGTCCGACCAGTCTTATCCAACATCGCTAATGGGTAGCATGGCGCTTTTGCGCCAACTCTACCTTGATGCCAATTGGTATGCAAAAGGAAACATAGAAACCAAAGACCTATCGATCGAAGCCTTTAACCGAAACAAAAGTTTAGTACAGATTTTTGAGGCAGGCAGTAGGGCCAATGTTGCCAGGGCCGATAAGATAGGCGATATGTTCAACATTCAATATGTGATTTTGGGTGGCGGCAATGAATATGAACGCATAGACCAAATCAAGGCTCTTAACGCACCACTTGTTGTTCCCATCAATTTTCCGGATGCTTATGATGTCGAAAATATTTTTCTGACCGAAAAACTATCACTCGAAGACATGCGGAAATGGGACCAATACCCGACCAATCCAAAAGTTTTGGCCGAAAACAACATCTCTTTTGCACTCACATTGCACGCTATAAAGAACACCAAAGATTTTAAAACCAATCTTGCCAAGGCCATCCAGTACGGACTTTCCAAAGAGAAAGCTCTCGAAGCCCTGACAAGCATTCCGGCACAATTACTCGGAAAAGCCAATATAATCGGTTCGTTAAAAAATGGTTGCTATGCCAATTTTTTGATTACCTCCGGCGATGTGTTTGATACCAGAACCATCCTCCATGAAAACTGGGTGCAAGGCCAACGCAACATCATCAACGATTTCAACAAAAAAGACATCCGTGGCCATTATGCCTTTTCGCTTGCAAATGAATCTTACGAAATGACCATTAAAGGCGATCTGGACAAATTGAAGGCCGAAATCGTATCAAACGAAAAAACAAGAGGGTCTAAAATATCTCATTCAGATAATTGGGTCAACATCGCCTTTACAACGCAAGACTCCACAAAACAAGAATTTATAAGAATCATTGCCAATATTGATGACCACAAAAACCTAAAGGGAAAAGCCACTTTGCCAAACGGTTCCAAAACTTCGTTTATTGCAAAATATAGCCAAACCGCTTCCGAAAACAAAGAAACCAAAAGCAATCATGGCAAAAAAGAACCCACCAAAACATTCAGCCAACTCACCTACCCCAACAAAGCATTTGGCTTAAAGGAATTGCCCGTACAAGAAACCCTATTGTTCAAAAATGCAACCGTCTGGACCAACGAAAACGATGGGATTCTTGAAAATACCGACCTGCTTATCAAAAATGGGAAAATCGCACAAATAGGGAAAAACCTTACAGATAACTCTGCCAAAACAATTGACGCAACCGGCAAGCACATCACTGCAGGAATCATTGACGAACATTCGCACATTGCCGCAGCATCCATCAACGAGTCTGGACATAATTCATCGGCTGAAGTAACCATCGAAGACGTTATAGATGAGACCAGTATCGACATTTACCGAAACCTCGCCGGCGGCGTGACCACCGTTCAAATCTTACATGGTTCGGCCAATCCCATTGGCGGGCGTTCGGCTCTTATCAAACTCAAATGGGGCGAAAATGCCGATAATCTCATCTATAAAAATGCTCCAAAATTCATCAAATTTGCTTTGGGCGAAAACGTAAAACAGAGCAATTGGGGAAGTTCGGAAACAAACCGTTTCCCACAAACCAGAATGGGCGTCGAACAAATGTTTATTGACTACTTCACCAGAGCCAAGGAATACGACACTGCCAAAAAAAGCGGCAAGCCTTACAGGAAGGATATCGAAATGGAAACCCTTGCGGAAATACTCAACAAGGAACGTTTTATTACCTGCCATTCTTATGTACAGAGCGAAATCAATATGTTAATGAAAGTCGCAGAACAGTTCAATTTTAACATCAACACGTTCACGCATATTTTAGAAGGTTACAAACTGGCCGATAAGATGAAAGCACACGGCGCCGGTGGCTCAACCTTTAGCGATTGGTGGGCGTACAAGTACGAAGTAAACGATGCCATACCGTTCAATGCGGCCATCATGCACCACGCCGGCATTACGGTGGCCATCAACAGCGATGATGCCGAAATGTCCAGACGACTGAACCAAGAAGCAGCAAAAACCATCAAATATGGTGGCGTCACCGAAGAAGAGGCTTTGAAATTCATAACCCTGAACCCCGCCAAAATACTGCACATAGACCATCGGGTGGGCAGTATCAAGGTTGGAAAAGATGCCGATCTGGTTTTGTGGAACTATCATCCGCTTTCGATTTATGCCAAAGCAGAAAAAACCATCATTGAAGGGGCTATTTATTTTGACATTGAAAGGGACAATGAGTTGAAAGAAGTTCAAAAAGCCGAAAGAAGCATGCTTATCAACGAAATGTTGAAGGCCAAAAACGAAGGATTGAAAACACAGCCCATCAAGAAAAATGAAAAACAGGCATTGCACTGTGATTCTGAATAATTCAAACACCAAAGTCAGCAGCAACACAATTCATGAAAAAAGCGATCAATTTTCGAACATACGAGTTCATTAAAACATTTAAAATGAAATATTTCACTATAATATTGGCCCTTATATTTTGTACGACATCAGGCTTTGGCCAACAAACACCGGCACCCAAACAGAAAAATCCGATTGCCATAATTGGTGCCGTTGCACATATCGGCAACGGAGAGGTCATAAAGAACAGCACCATTGTCATCTCGGATGGCAAGATAGCCAATATTGTCAATGCCGATGAAGTGCAGTTGCGATTGAGCAGTGACGTCCAGGTCGTCAATGCCACGGGAAAACATGTATATCCCGGTTTTATCATCCCAAACACAACTTTGGGCTTGGTAGAAATAGATGCAGTGCGTGCCACCGATGACAAAAGTGAGATAGGCGGCTTGATACCCCACGTCAGAAGCCTAATTGCCTACAATACCGAATCAAAAATTGTAGAGTCCATGCGTCCCAATGGCATACTCTTAGGACAGATAACACCCCGTAGCGGCCGGATTTCCGGGACATCATCCGTAGTTCAGTTTGATGCATGGAACTGGGAAGACGCAACCGTAAAAACCGATGACGGCATTCATCTCAATTGGCCATCCCCTTTCACAAGAGGACGTTGGTGGCTTGGAGAAGATGCATCAATAAAACTCAACCCAAATTACCAAGAACAGATAGCCGAAATCGTTTCGTTCTTCAATGGCACCAAAGCCTATTCTGAAGGCAGCCAATCGCCAACCAATCTTCCTTACAATGCCACCAAAGGATTGTTTGATGGCACCAAAAAACTATACATCCACGTAAATGACGAAAAGGGCATTGCTGATGCCATTGGATTTGCAAAAGACAACCAAGTAAAATCCATGGTCATCGTGGGTGGCGAAGAGGCTCACAAAGTAACCGAACTCCTAAAGCAAAATGATGTACCAGTATTGCTGGCACGGGTTCATTCTTTGCCCGATGGCGATGACGATGATTATGATTTGCCTTACAAAAGGGCCAAACTTCTGGTTGATGCGGGAGTTTTGGTTGCACTTGAAAACAGCGGCGACATGGAACGCATGAATGCCAGAAATCTACCCTTTTATGCAGGAACAACGGTAGCACACGGCCTTACGAAAGAACAAGCCTTGCAATTGATAACCTCCAATGCCGCTAAAATATTAGGTATTGATAAAGATTATGGTACTTTGGAAACCGGCAAAAGCGCCACACTTTTCATCAGCGAAGGCGATGCTTTGGACATGAAAACCAATCAATTGACACATGCGTTTATCGATGGCAGATCGATAAGCCTCGAAACCCACCAAACGGAACTTTGGCATCGATATGAAGAAAAGTACAAAACACAACAGTAGGTTTGCATAATCTCAAATTTTGCACAAACCAACATCTGCTTGCCACACAGGGACTGTGCAGAGTTTTTGGAATAAACGCTTAAGCTTTTATTGAACCACCTCCGCTCCGTCGGGCATCATGTACATACGCAAAGCCATCCTGTCAGTAGAAAGGCTCATATGGGAAAACGTCAAGCTGTCTTTTACGGTTGTGGGCAGATTGTTTTCTACATTATATAAGTTGATGGCTTCGGGAAGCAACAAGCCCTCAACCTCTTGCCAAGCAACATATTTTATAAAATGCCAGTCATTGTTTTTCTGGTTTTGCCCCAAAGTAGCGGTATATCCCAACCAAACCATTTGGAACGTATCCTTGTCGTAATACAACACGTATTCATCCATTGGCGAATTTCCAATCTCGTGATTAAAAGATATTTTGATTCCCGGATAACTGGTGTCTTGGAACGTTAAAGGTTTGGCATCTTCATAGTTGATTCCTCCATCGGCCAACACAAACGGCATAGCATATCGGTAGAACATTGCATTGTAATAAAACCTGGGATCGTCTTCAAATTCGGTGTTTTTGTTGCTACTCATCCAGACCGTTTCACCATCAAAACCAATGGTCCTGCCAGGCATTTCCACAAGCGCATAACGTTCTTTGAGGTCGGTTGTCGTGATTTCAAACCCATCGGGCCTTTCGATCGAAAATTCGAGCGACCTCATTGCTTTCCATGTATCGAGACCTCCGTGGGCACCAAACACTTTTACCAAATTATCAGGGTAACGGGGTTTTGTTACATGACCGTTGGATTGGGGTTCAATCGTAGCGTTTGTTCCTGCCTTATCTTTACATGACGCGATTGTGATTATAAATAAAAGCAGCAATGTGGTTTTTTTCATTACAGATCGATTTTGAAATCTTTAGTTACAAACATCAAATTTACGATGTTTTCAACAAAATAGCATAATTTTGCCTTGACATGGACAAAGAAATAAACAGCCCAAAAAATCCCTACATCAAGGAACTCTTTCAGCTCAAGGAAAAATCTCGCGAGCGAAAGAAATCGGGACGTTTTCTCATCGAAGGCCATCGGGAACTGCAATTGGCTCTAAAAGCAAATTACCATCTGGAATCCATATTATTTTGTCCAGAACTTTTTAATGAAAACAAAATCGATTACTTAACAGCAAAAAACACGTTACAGATTTCGAAAGAAGTGTATCAAAAATTGGCGTACCGAGACACTACAGAAGGAGTCCTGGCGGTTGCAAAAAGCAAATCGCATGATTTGAATGACATCTTATTTCGGTCAGAAAACCCTTTAGTGTTGGTAGCTGAAGCTCCCGAAAAACCGGGCAACATTGGCGCATTGCTCCGAACAGCCGATGCTGCACATGTGGATGCCGTTATCATCGCAAATCCAAAAACGGATCTGTACAACCCCAACATCATCCGGGGGAGCGTGGGATGCGTGTTTACCAACCAAATTGCAATGGGGACAACATCAGAGATCATCGCTTTTTTAAAACAGCACGGCATCAACATTTATTGTGCCGCATTACAAGCATCTTCACCATACCACAGGCAGGATTTCACAAGCGCTACCGCCATAGTCGTCGGTACCGAAGCGACCGGCTTGAGCGATGAATGGCTACAACATTCATCACAGAACATACTTATCCCAATGCAAGGCGAAATTGATTCTATGAACGTGTCGGTTGCTGCCGGGATCCTTATTTTTGAAGCAAAAAGACAACGGGATTTTAGATAAAAATCGAATCTATGAACTCACAAAGTTTATTCTACATCATCATCGCTATAATCATCATCGACTTCATTGTCGAAAAACTGATCGACAGGCTCAATGCCAAACACTTTAACGACCCCATCCCTGCTGACCTGCACGATGTCTATGATGAAAACGACTACAAAAAATCGCAAGCCTACAAGGCTACAAAATACAGGTTCGGGTTACTTACCTCAACCTTTTCCATCGTTTTGACCCTAGGTTTTTTGATCTTCGACGGATTTGAATTTGTTGATAATATCGCACGGAATTTTAGTGAAAACCCCATAGTTGTCGCATTGATTTTTTTCGGCATCATTATGTTGGGAAGCGACATCGTTTCCACCCCTTTTGCTTACTACAACACCTTTGTTATAGAAACGCGCTTTGGCTTTAACAAAACCACCAAAGTTATATTTTGGATGGACAAGGTAAAAGGATTGTTGATGATGGCTGTGGTGGGTGGCGGCATCCTGGCACTTATCATTTGGTTTTACGGTATTTCAGGCAGTCATTTTTGGCTCTACGCCTGGGGGATTGTGACTGCATTTACGGTTTTTTTGAATTTATTTTATGCCAGATTAATTGTCCCTGTTTTTAACAAACAAACACCTCTGGCGGCAGGCAGTTTGCGAGAAAAAATATCAGATTATGCACGGTCTGTCGGTTTTCATATTGATAAAATTTTTGTCATCGACGGTTCAAAACGAAGTACCAAGGCAAATGCCTATTTTTCTGGTTTTGGCAGTGAAAAACGTATCACGCTGTACGACACTTTGGTAAACGATCTGGCTGAAGAAGAAATTGTTGCGGTCTTGGCACATGAAGTGGGACATTACAAAAAACACCATGTAATTTTCAATCTTGTAGCCTCAATACTTTTGACAGGATTGACGCTCTATATACTGTCCCTTTTCATTTCTAATCCGTTGTTATCGCAAGCCATCGGAGTGGAGATTCCGAGTTTTCACGTAGGGCTGGTTGCATTTGGCTTGCTTTATGCTCCCATTTCGGAGATTACCGGATTTGTCATGAACCATTTTTCCAGAAAATTTGAATACCAAGCAGACGCCTATGCCAAAAAAACATACGCTGCCTCACCTTTGATTTCATCTTTAAAGAAACTTTCAAAGAACAGCTTAAGCAACCTCACGCCACACCCTGCCTATGTCTGGGCACATTACTCCCACCCTACTTTGTTGCAAAGAATACAGCAATTGAAAAAAACCTTTTGATTATAAGGATTAAAAACACGAATTTAGCACTGTAAGATTACAACCATGCTATCCAAACGTGCCAAGTACGCCATCAAAGCACTGCTCTATTTGCAGAAAAACCGTGATGCCATGCCCATTTCGGCAAAGACCATCTCGCAGGAGGAGCGCATCCCTTACAAGTTTTTGGAAAACATTTTAAGGGAATTGCGGCAAAACAAACTTATCAGCAGCGAGCGTGGCGCCGAAGGCGGGTACAAATTCCTCAAAGATCCAGAGCTGATTACCGTCGCCGATGTGATGCGCATCGTAGACGGCCCAATCGCCTTGATACCTTGCGTGTCCGAGAATTTTTATGAAAAATGCATCGAATGTACCGACGAGTCCACCTGCCACATCAGGAAATTGTTCAATGAGCTCCGCAACGAAATGCTTCCGATACTGAACGAAAACATCGTCGGCCTTTCTCAAAAATAATTTTTTTGATTTTATTTCATACTAAATAGATATAATTAATATGAATTTATATATTTGCCATATCATACTTATTTGGTGCGTTTAATATAAATATGTCAAAACCTATGAAATCCACTAAAAACTTTGTCAAGATCGCCATCCTACTATTAGGAAACTATTTATGGTCACAGAACATCATCACAGGCTCCGTCCAAGAACTTGGCACGCAAGAGCCTTTGGCAGGCGCCACCCTGCTCATCAAAGACACAACCAACGGTGTAACAACCGATATCGACGGCAGGTTTTCTCTTGAAACAAGAGGTCCGTTACCATTAATACTTATCGTTTCATATATGGGTTATGAAACCCAGGAAGTGGTCATTGACAAATTTGAGCCAATCAAAATATGGTTGAAACCAGCCAGTGCCGCACTCAATGAAATAACCGTTACTGCCAGGCGGAGAAACGAACAGGCACAAGAAATACCGATACCCATAGCAGTCATTGGCGCAAATGAAATCAACACCTCAATATCGTTCAATGTCAACAGGATAAAAGAGCTTGTGCCTTCCGTTCAGCTATATTCTTCCAATCCTCGCAACACCACTTTGAACATTCGTGGGCTTGGCTCAACATTTGGATTGACAAATGACGGCATAGATCCAGGGGTTGGATTTTATGTAGATGGTGTTTACTATGCCCGCCCGGCAGCCACTACACTCGACTTTATGGACATTGAACAGATTGAAGTTTTGCGCGGACCGCAAGGAACTCTGTTCGGTAAAAACACTACGTCAGGCACGTTCAACATTACAAGCAAAAGGCCCACATTCCATACCACTGCCAATTTTGAGCAGTCCATCGGAAACTATGGGTTCTTACAATCGAAAGCTTCGATTTCGGGTGCATTGATAGATAACGTACTGGCAACAAGACTATCGTTTAGCGGTACACAGCGTGATGGCAACATATACAATGTAGCCACCCAAAAATACACCAACACCCTAAACAATCAGGGATTCAAACTACAATTGCTATACCTTCCGAGCGACAATACGTCCATCATACTATCCGGAGATTACTCCCGGCAAAGACCGGACGGATACGCCCAGGTTTTTGCAGGTGTCGCCCCAACCCAGCGGGCCGATTTCAGGCAATTTGAAAGCATCATCGCAGACCTGAACTATGATTTGCCGAGCAGAAACCCTTTTGACAGGCTGATCGACCATGATACGCCATGGAAGTCTGACCAAGATTTTGGGGGGATGTCGCTCAATGCAAACATAAGGCTCGGAAAAGGGACCTTCACATCTACTTCGGCTTGGAGAATTTGGAAGTGGGATCCATCTAACGACCGCGATTTCACCGGGCTTTCCGCCATTGCCAAGTCGCAGGCTCCATCCATCCACCATCAATGGTCTCAAGAAATGCGCTATACAGGTGAGGTTAACGACAGATTGAGCAGCGTGATCGGGTTGTTTGCTTTCTACCAAAAGCTTGACCCCAACGGCGCCCACATCCTCGAAGCAGGCAAAGACCAATGGCGGTTTGTACAGCACAACCAAGACCCTTTGTGGGAAACGCCCGGGCTTCTCGATGGGCTAACACAGGAAACCAGACCGGCATTCCGGAATTTCAGCGGTGCTCTGTTTGCACAGATAGATTGGAAAATCACTGACATCCTTACCTTTTTGCCCGGGCTGCGCCTCAATTACGACCAAAAGAAAGTAGATTATGAAAGTACGGTAACAGGTGGGCTACAAACAGATGACCAAGAATTAATTGCGCTTCAAAACATGGTGTTCTCGCCACAAGCATTCATTACCGACATTGACGATTGGAACATTTCGGGACAAGCCAGTTTGAGCTACAAAATCAATGACAAAATAAGAACTTATGCCACCTACGCCTTGGCATTCAAACCAATAGGACTGAATCTCGGCGGGATTCCATCCGAAAACGGCGTACCGCTTCTTGACCTCGCTGTCGTAAAACCAGAAAAAGTGAACCATTTTGAAGTTGGTTTAAAATCTGAACCTACGGCCTCAACGACTTTCAATATAGCACTCTTCAACACTAACATCGACGACTACCAGACCAATGTGCTCTCATCCCAGCTTGGGGTAACGAGAGGCTATCTTGCCAATGCCGAAAAGGTTCGCGTACAGGGTTTTGAGATTGAATGGGCTTATTTTCCAAAAGACCACATAAAGCTAAACGGATCCTTGAGTTATACTGATGGAAAATACGTTTCATTTGAAAATGCCCCAGTACCACTCGAAGAAACCGGAGGCGATGCTTATAAGGATATTTCAGGGGAAAAACTACCCGGTATTTCCAAATGGGCTTTTTCCGGTGGGCTAGAACTGTTCACGGAAAGGCATTTTATCAACCAAAAAGGCATGTTTTTTCTTGGTGCCGATGTTTATGCCCGATCCGGTTTTTCTTCCAGCCCTTCTCCATCCCAATACCTTAGTATCGACGGCTATGCCTTGCTGAACGGACGATTGGGTTTCAGGACTTCAAAGGGTGTTACGGTTTTTGTCTGGGGTAAAAATTTGGCTGATGCCGATTATTTTGAACAGTTGCTTCCTGCCGGGGGCAATGCCGGGCATTATGCAGGCGTCTTGGGCGACCCAAAGACCTATGGCATCACGGTGCGGTACAACCTGTATTGATGTTTTTAATTTATTAATTGATGAAAAAAATAAGATTAAAGGATATTTCATTGACAATTGTCACTTTAAAAATGATTATGATAGTTGTGGTACTCGTTAAATATCTGCCAGAAGCCACTTTGGAGGATTTAAAGTTGGACAACACGTTTTTCATTTTTCTACTGGCGGGTTTTTTGGCGCAGATCATCGACGGGGCCTTGGGCATGGCCTATGGTGTAACCTCAAATACGGTCTTGCTCGGTTTTGGGCTATCACCAAGATTGGCATCAGCAGCAGTACATACGGCCGAAGTATTTACTACCGGCGTTTCGGGACTGTCGCATATCCAATTCGGAAATTTTGACAAATCTCTGTTTTTCAAATTGTTGATTCCCGGAGTGGTCAGTGCATCCATTGGTGCATTCTTATTAGGCTCAATCATAGATGGAAATGTCATAAAACCCTTCATCAACATTTATCTAATGGCTCTTGGCATTTTGATACTTTTTAAATCTTTCAAGAAAAAAAATACCGAAAGGACCAATCTATCCAAAGCACCGATCTATGCCTTGTTTGGTGGCTTTTTGGATGCCATCGGCGGGGGTGGCTGGGGACCAATAGTCACTTCAAACCTTATCCGTGAGGGCAATCGGCCCAACATCATCATAGGCACGGTCAACACGGCAGAGTTTTTCGTTACCTATGTCACGGCTGGCATCTTGATATTTTTTACGGGAATCAGCAGTTGGCAGATAATTTTGGGACTGGTTCTCGGAGGCACAATGGCCGCACCTCTGGGAGCCTACATTACCAAACGCGTACCGCCCAAAACAATGATGGTAATGGTTGGGGTTTTGATTGTGCTGACATCAGCATATTCCCTTGTACGAACTTTATTTTATTAACTTCTAAAAATTCTTTCACCATGGAACAATTAAGAATAGGCGACAAAGCGCCCAACTTTAAAGCTGACACCACCGTTGGCACAATCGATTTTCACGAATGGCTTGGCAATAGCTGGGGAATACTCTTTTCGCACCCGGCAGATTTCACACCCGTTTGCACCACAGAGCTTGGAGCAACGGCAAAGCTCTCGGACGAATTTTCGGAACGCAATGTTAAGGTCATTGCCTTGAGTGTCGATTCTGTAGATGACCATTTCAGTTGGATCAAGGACATCAACGAAACGCAACAGACCGAGGTCAAATTCCCAATAATTGCTGACAGCGACAGAACCGTCTCCACACTGTACGGTATGCTCCACCCAAACGCATCCCTTACCCATACAGTGCGCAGCGTTTTTGTGATTGACCCGGACAAGGTCGTAAAGTTGACCTTGGCCTATCCCGCATCCACAGGGCGAAATTTCAACGAACTGCTGCGGGTCATAGACAGCTTGCAACTGACCCGAGACCATCAACTCGCTACACCTGCCAACTGGCAAAAAGGGGATGAAGTGGTCATCACGCCATCGGTATCAGATGGTGAAGCCGCAATCAGATTTCCCGGGTTCAAGACCATAAAGCCCTATTTGCGAACCATCAAACTGTAAACCATGGATGATGTAGTCATTATCGGGGCAGGTTTCTGTGGCACCATGGTAGCCGTGAACCTTATACTGAAATCAAACGTTCCGTTAAGCATCAGTATTATCGACCGTGCCGAACATTTCAATAAAGGAATCGCCTACAACCCATATTCAAAAAATCATCTTTTGAACGTGCCAACGGGGAAAATGAGCGCATTTCCCAATAAGCCCGACCACTTTTTGGATTGGGTCATGAAAACACCCGACTTCATAGGAAAAGACAAATCGGTCATTTCAAGCTCGTTCCTGCCGCGTAGCCTGTATGGTGACTATCTAAAATCGATCTGGAACGACACCCAGAAAATTGCGAAATCAAAAAAGATAATGGTCAAAACCATCGATGGTTTTGTAAAAGAATTGGATATCCAAGGCAAAAAAACGATCATAAGACTTGAGGACGGCTGTGACGTATTGGCAAAAGCATGTGTGCTTGCCACAGGGAACCAACCACCACGAAACCAAAAAATCAAAAATTTGGATTTTTATAAAAGCCAAAAATATTTCCAAAATCCATGGAAAATCGCATCGGTAACGAACATCGCTTCCGATTTGCCAATATTGGTCATCGGGAACGGGCTCACAATGGTCGATACCGTTTTTGGTCTTTTGGAAAGTGGATTCAAAGGTCAAATACATGCCATTTCACCAAATGGTTTCAATCTTTTGCCGCACGAGCATAGTGGTGCCACTTATACAAAATTACAAGAAGAACTCGCAGAGCCTCTAGCTTTAAGTCAATTGGTATCATTGGCCAACAAACACATCAAAGGTGCTAAAAGACATGAGCACACGGCACCTTCGGTCATTGATGCCTTTAGACCTTTCGCTCAAAAGCTTTGGAAAAATCTATCTGTATCTGAAAAACACCTTTTCATGGCTCGATTGCGCCACCTTTGGAATGTTGCAAGGCATCGCATTCCGCAACAGTCACATGACAAGATCCGGCAACTTCAAATCGATGGACAACTGTCCGTCAAATCTGGAAGGATCATAGATCTCAAAGAAACCGAAAAAGGAATTGATGTCAGTTATTTTGATAAACAAGAAAACAAAACAAAAGCGCTGCAAGTATTCAGAATCATCAACTGTACCGGACCTGAATCTGACTTGATGAAGATTGATGGATTGTTTAAAAAATGCATTTCAAGAGGAATGATGCAACAAGATGCATTAAACCTTGGCATTAGTGCAGATACTTCAACGTTTCAAGTAAAAAAAGCAGATGGCAATGTCCACGACAACCTTTTTACGTTAGGCTCAAATTTAAAGGGCGAGCTCTGGGAAAGCACTGCCGTAAACGAATTGAAGGTACAGGCAGAACAACTTGCCGATGTGCTGTGCAAAACCCATACACCATCATGCAAAACAGAACTGATTTACGACTGATAGCATTTCATCCAACACTGTATCTATTGCAAAAGCTATAAATTTTTACAAATTGTAGCAAAACTATTGCCCATTAATTTTCTTTATCTTACATTTAGTTTATGACAGATGTAGAGTTAGAAAAAGAAAACGCAGAGATTGCAAAAGCGTACAAGAAACTCCTCAAGGTAAGCTATCAAACACTTACCAGTGAAGACAAGAAACTTATACGCAATGCCTTTGACGTGGCCGTGGAGGCCCATAAGGACCAACGCCGTAAATCTGGCGAAGCCTATATTTTTCACCCCATAGCCGTAGCCACCATTGTGGCCTCGGAGATTGGCCTTGACGCCACGAGCATTGCTGCCGCATTGTTGCACGATGTGGTAGAGGACAGCCCAGATTATTCGTTGGAAGATATTGAACGGCTGTTTGGAAGTACTGTGGCACGCATTGTCGATGGCCTTACAAAGATTTCGTCCTTGAGCAAAGAAGCTGACGTATCGACCCAGGCCGAAAACTTCAGGAAAATGCTCTTGACACTCAATGACGACGTCCGTGTTATCATCATCAAGATTGCCGACCGCCTGCACAATATGCAGACCATGGATTCCATGCGGCCCGACAAACAGGTAAAGATTGCATCGGAAACGCTTTACATCTATGCGCCTCTGGCCCACAGAATCGGTCTGTACAACATCAAGACAGAACTTGAAGACCTTGGCCTGAAATACACAGAACCAGAAGTATATCACGATATTTTCAACAAAATAAAGGAAAGCAAGGAAGAGCAAGATGCATATATCAAGGATTTTTCAAAGGTCATCGTAGATTCACTGGACAACGAAGGTTTGAGTTATGACATCAAAGGTCGGCCAAAATCAATTTATTCCATACGCCGCAAAATGCTCAAGCAAGGTGTATCATTTGATGAAGTTTATGACAAGTTTGCCGTGCGCATCATCTACAAATCCGATTTGGCCAACGAAAAATTCCTCGCTTGGAAAATTTATTCTATTGTTACCGACCATTTTATCCCAAACCCAACAAGGCTTCGCGACTGGATATCTTCACCAAAATCCACCGGCTATGAAGCTTTGCACATTACCGTAATGGGGCCCAAAGGCCGTTGGGTGGAAGTACAGATCCGAAGTGAGCGCATGAACGAAATTGCCGAAAAAGGCTATGCGGCACATTACAAATACAAACAAGGCAATGCCGAAGACGCACTTGACACATGGATCGACAAGCTTCAGGAAGCATTGGAAAGCAACGAGACCAACGCTGTGGATTTTGTAGAACAGTTCAAGCTTTCCCTCTACTCCAAAGAAATATTTGTTTTTTCGCCAAAAGGCGACCTCAAGTCTTTGCCCAAAGGCGCTACGCCATTGGATTTTGCTTTCAGCGTCCACACAGAAATCGGCATGAAAACCCGTGGTGCCAAGGTAAATGGCAAATTGGTCCCATTGAGCCATGAATTGCAGAGTGGCGATCAAGTGGAAATTCTAACTTCCGAACATGCCAGGCCAAACCCAAACTGGCTGGATTATGCCAAAACGGCAAGAGCCCGGAGCAAGATAAAATCCTCGTTAAAAGACGATAAAAAGGTAGTGGCCGAAGAAGGCAAAGAGGTTTTGCGAAGAAAACTCAAACAACTCAAAATCAACCTCGACGAAAAATCCATCAACGACATGGTGGTTTTTTTCAAGTTGAAAACAAGCCTCGACTTGTTTTACCGCGTGGGTATCGGATCAATAGACAATGGCATGATAAAGGATTTTGCCAATTCGCGAAGCAACGCCTTTATGAGCTACATAAAGAGCAAAATCCGTAAACCTACGGTAGCTCCGGACATTGACAAGGATGAGATTGTTTCCAAATATGATTTGCTCGTTTTTGGCAAAGAAGAAGAAAAACTGGACTACAAACTGTCCACTTGCTGCAACCCTATACCCGGCGATGAGGTTTTCGGATTTTTGACAATCAATGAGGGCATCAAGGTCCATAAGAAAAACTGCCCGAATGCCTTGAGCCTGCAATCCAACTATGCCTATCGTATCATGCAGGCAAAGTGGATCGACTCCACGCAACAGGATTTTACGGCCCAGATTGCACTTTCGGGCATTGACAATCTCGGTTTGGTCAACCACATAACCAACGTCATTTCTTCTAACTTGCATGTCAATATGAAGAGCATAAGCTTTCAAAGTGACGATGGAATATTTACCGGAAAAATAACGGTAATCGTCAAAAACAATACGATGCTCAAAAAACTGATGGAGCATCTCAAAAAAATTAACGGAATCGATAAGGTAACCCGAATTTAAAAGTTGTAAATTTGCACCTTAAATTATGAGTGCCAAGACAGAACATACCAACCAGGAAATCGTAAAGAACGTCTTTACCTCCTATCTCGAGGAAAAAGGGCATAGAAAAACACCCGAACGCTACGCCATACTTCAGGAAATCTACGACAGCGACGAACATTTTGATATAGAATCTCTTTATATCAAAATGAAAAACAAAAACTACCGTGTGAGCCGCGCCACGCTTTACAACACCATAGAACTACTTTTGGAATGTGCGCTGGTAAGGAAACACCAGTTTGGTCAAAACCAGGCCCATTACGAGAAGTCGTACTTTGACAAGCAGCACGACCACGTCATCCTGACAGATACCGGCGAAGTCATCGAATTTTGCGACCCGCGCATACAAACCATCAAGAAAACCATCGAGGAGGTCTTTGATATTACCATCTCAAACCACTCACTTTATTTTTACGGGACAAAAAACAAATCAAACAACTAAAATCTGAAAATGGCGGTAGATTTACTACTTGGATTGCAATGGGGAGATGAAGGCAAAGGAAAAATTGTCGATGTACTGACCTCCAAATACGACATTATTGCACGTTTTCAAGGTGGTCCAAACGCCGGGCACACCTTGGTTTTCAACGGAAAAAAGCACGTTCTCCACACCATCCCGTCAGGCATATTCCACGAAGATAAAATCAATCTTGTGGGCAACGGCGTGGTAATTGACCCGGTCATTTTCAAAAAAGAGTTGGACAAACTCCAGGAACAAGGTATCGACTATAAAAAATCATTGCTCATTTCGCGCAAAGCACACATTATCCTGCCCACCCACAGGTTGCTCGACGCTGCCAGTGAAGCTTCAAAAGGAAAGGCAAAAATAGGCTCTACGCTAAAAGGCATCGGACCGACCTATATGGACAAAACCGGTCGGAACGGCATCAGGGTTGGCGATATGGAAATGGCCGACTGGAAAGAAAAGTACCGCGCCTTGGCCGACAAACATGAAACGATGATAGCCTTTTATGATGTCGATGTACAGTACGACCTACCAGAGCTCGAAACGGAATTTTTTGAATCGCTCGAAACGCTCAAATCACTGACACTCATAGATTCAGAAGAATATCTCTACCAAGCCATGAAAGCAGGCAAATCCATATTGGCCGAAGGAGCTCAAGGCTCGTTGCTCGATATCGACTTTGGAACCTATCCGTTTGTTACGTCATCAAATACCACCGCCGCCGGAGCTTGTACCGGTCTCGGCATTGCCCCAAATAAAATAGGGGAAGTCATCGGCATTTTCAAAGCCTATACCACGAGGGTCGGCTCTGGCCCATTCCCAACGGAACTGTTTGATGAAATCGGAGAAACCATGGGGCGCGTGGGCCATGAATTTGGAGCAACCACAGGACGGCCGCGCCGATGTGGCTGGCTGGATTTGGTAGCCTTAAAATATGCCTGCCAAGTGAATGGCGTTACACAATTGGTGATGATGAAAGGCGATGTACTTTCCGGATTCAAAACTTTAAAAGTCTGTACAGCATATAATTACAAAGGAACCACCATCAAACATTTACCTTTTAATATTGAGGAACAAAACGTATCACCCATATACACAGAACTGCCAGGTTGGAATGCCGACCTTACAGACATGACTGAAGCATCACAGATGCCGAAAGCTTTGTTGGGCTATATCGAATTTTTGGAAAAAGAACTCGAACTGCCCATTACCGTGGTTTCTGTTGGGCCTGACCGTAAGCAGACCATCGTGAGATAGCACAAAGTTTTGATTAGCGGATATTTATTAATTACGAACAATATAATTTGATTTCGGAATCAAGACAATCCATTTCTTGGGCAATATTTTGATTTGATAGCCAGAACCCTATGGACCCTCATGGCTTGTAAACTGTATTTTTACGAACATTTTGCCTTTCTATTGAGAACAAGGCAAAATTATTTTAAAAACGAAAGCACGGTTTTAAACAGATAATCCATCTATAAAACATATCATTAAGATATCGGTTTAAATAAGAAAAAACCCGGAAGGCATTACAGTACATTAAAAATTTCACAACAAATCTCTTTAGCTTGAATTTATCATTATTTTTGCCAAAAAGGGACACTTTTTGAAAACATTCAAGTTTTTATATTTATTCGCTTTCCTTGCCTGCTTGATATTCAATTTGGGATTTGGACAAAAACCAATTTCAAAAAAAATCAAGATAGAATATGCACCTTTTGTCAATTCGGATTCACTCAAAGGACCGGGCGTAACGGTCTTCACACGTGACAATATGCAGCAAGTACACTTTACCCACGAAGGCATCGATATGTGGTGCGACAGGGCCATTTATTACGAAAAGGAAGATTTTATAGAAGCCTTTAGCAATGTGGTCATGAAGCAGGGCGACACCGTAAACATGACTGCCAAGTATGTAGAATACAGCGGCAAGACCCAATTGGCATTTGCCAGCGGCGATGTTGTATTGACCGAACCAAAATCTGTCCTTACCACCGACACATTGCACTTTGACAAAGTAAAGCAACAAGCATATTACAATACCGGCGGACAAGTGGTGCGTGATTCGTCGGGCACCATTACCAGTAGGATAGGCAGGTATTATATGGAGAACAAAAAATACCAGTTTGTCAAAGATGTGGTTTTGGTAAACCCACAATACACATTGAACACCAACCAATTGGACTATTATACAGATAATGGCCACGCCTATCTTTTCGGGCCTTCCACAATTGTTGGCGAGACCAGCACCATCTACTGCGAAAGGGGATTTTATGATACCGAAAACGACACGGGTTATTTTGTAAAAAAATCCAAAATCAATTACGACCACAGGATTGTTGAAGGAGACAGCATGTATTTTGACAGAAAAATCGATTTTGCATCTGCCACAAACAACATCAAGATTACCGATACCCTCAACAACAGCGTTGCAAAAGGCCACTATGCCGAAGTATGGAAAGCAAAGGATTCTGTATTTATTACCAAACGGGCGTTGGCCATCACAGTACAAGAAAACGATTCTATCTACATACACAGTGACACCATCCGCGTGAACGGTCCACCCGAAAACCGCGTCACACGGGCGTATTACAATGCCAAACTCTACAAAAGCGATTTGAGCGGCAAAGCTGATTCCATTCACGCCGACCAAAAAACAGGCTTGACCAAACTTATCAATCTTGCCCGTTTTGCTACCACCGATGCTTTCAGTACCAAAAAAAGACCCATACTTTGGAACATTGGCAATCAGATGACCGGCGACACCATTCATCTTATTTCAAACCCCAAAACAGAACAGCTCGATTCGCTTTTGGTATTTAACGATGCCTTCATCGTCAGCAAGGACACGCTGGGCGACGGTTACAGCCAAACAAAAGGACAACGGCTGATTGGTCTTTTTAAGGACAACAAGCTCTACAATGTGGACATCATCAAAAATGCAGAAGTGATTTATTTTATGAGAAACGACAAGCAGGAATTGGTCGGCATCAATAAATCAAAGTCCGGGAGCATCAATATGAAGATCGAAGACAATGAAGTTGTGGAGACACGTTTCATCAACCAAATAGACGGTGAAATTTACCCCGAATCAAAATTTCCCGAAAGCGCCAGAAAATTAAGAGGTTTTGTATGGCGCGAGGACGAACGCCCCAAGAGTGTCGAAGACCTCTTTAAGGACGACCCTCCTTTGGATCTTCCCGTAATCCGGGGGCTTGATGAGTACATACCACAAGAAGATTTCTTTGACGAAGCTCTGCGCCAACGTGTTGAAGATGCAAAACCCAAAGACCTCAAAGAAGACGAAGTGCCAAAAGCGGCCCGAAACATTCCGGAAGAAGCCACAAAAAGTACCGATTCGCAAAATACAAACCTGAAAAAGACTGCCAAACCCAAACCCCAACTCCATTTATTGAAAAAAGAATAGCAATGTCCGAAGCATTTTTAAAATATCAGGCACAAACCTCCCCACATCCTTTGGCCATGGAAATTTCAAAGGCCGAAGGCAGTTACATCTATGATACAAACGGTAAAGCCCACCTTGACTTTGTCGCAGGGGTCTCGGCCTGCACGCTGGGCCACAGACATCCTAAAGTGGTGAAAGCCATCAAGGACCAACTCGACAAGTACCTTCACGTGATGGTCTATGGCGAATACATCCAAGAGCCTGCTGTTGAACTCGCCCGAATGTTAGCGACACATCTGCCAGATTCTTTGGAAACCACTTATTTGACCAATTCGGGTACCGAAGCCATTGAAGGCGCATTAAAATTGGTAAGGCGTGCTACGGGACGCAGCCAGATCATCGCTGCCAAAAATGCATATCACGGTAACACTATGGGTTCCATGAGCGTAATGGGCTACGAAGAGCGTAAAAAAGCATTCCGTCCATTGATCCCCGATGTGCATTTTATTGATTTCAACAATAGCGAGGACATCCAGCAAATCACAAGGAAAACCGGAGCGGTACTCCTTGAAACCATACAAGGTAGCGCTGGATTTATAGAACCAAACGGCAATTTTTTGGCCAAAGTCAGGACACGATGCGACGAAGTGGGCGCACTCCTAATACTCGACGAAATACAGCCCGGCATTGGCCGTACCGGAAAACTCTTTAGCTTTGAACATTACAATTGTGTTCCAGACGTCCTGGTAACCGGAAAAGGCCTGGGAGGCGGCATGCCCATTGGTGCTTTCACAGCATCACGAGGAATGATGTCCACGCTAAAAGACAATCCAAAACTCGGTCACATTACCACTTTTGGTGGCCATCCAGTAATCGCTGCGGCAGCCTTGGCAACCTTAAAAGAAGTAACCGAAAGCGATCTAATGCCACAGGCTATCGAAAAAGAGCAACTTTTCAGAAAACACTTAAAACACCCACTCATAGAAGAAATACGCGGGAAAGGCCTGATGCTGGCCGCCATGGTACCTTCGGCAGAAATCACCAACGAGGTCATCCTTACCTGCCAAAAAGAAGGATTGATCTTGTTCTGGCTGCTTTTTGAACCAAAAGCCATCCGGATTACACCACCGTTGACCATAAGCAATGATGAAATTATCAAAGGTTGTGGGATTATTCTCTCTGTTCTTGACAAGATCCACAAAAAAATGCTATAACTTCAATTAGCGTGTAAGCTTCTGAAAAACAGATATTAAAATCTAAAATTCAACCTTTTGGGTTAGGTGTTGATTAATTTGTTAAAAACATTGGGGCGAAAAACCATATTTTCCTACCGATAACAGTAAATTTATTTCGACAAACCCAAACTATAACTTATGAAATTCAGCCAAAGTGATGACAACTACGAATACTCCCTAACAAAGTTTGAGTCCATGCTGAAAACGAACAACGTCCAGTTTTTTGATTCAGCCGAATTTGAAGTCATAGCGACCCATTATCTCGAAATGGGAAAAATAGCACTCGCAAAGAAAGCCATAAAAATGGGGCTGGAACAGCACCCTGCCTCTGTGGAAATAAAACTGTTGCAGGTAGAAATCTATGTGCTCGAAGACAAGTTGCAGCCAGCCGAAAAATTGTTGGACACCCTATACCAAATTGAACCTACCAACGAGGAAATTTACATACAAAAAGCCAGTATCCTATCTAAACGCGACGAACACCAAAAAGCAATAGACACCCTGACCATCGCCCTCAATCTTGTGAGCGAAGATGAAGACGTAGCCGACATCTATGCACTTATCGGTATGGAATATCTTTATATGGAACAGTTTGGGGATGCCAAGGATTACTTCATCAAATGCCTCGAGCTCGACTACGAAGATTATTCGTCACTGTACAACATTATATATTGCTTTGAATATTTGGAACTCGAACAAGATGCCATTAATTTTTTAACTAAATACCTCGACAAAAATCCATACAGCGAAGTGGCCTGGCACCAGATGGGCAGGCAATACTACAAGACCAAGGAATACGAAAAGGCTGTTTCTGCTTTCGATTTTGCAATCATTTCTGACGATACTTTTGCGGGCGCATACCTCGAAAAGGGCAAAGCGCTCGAAAAAATGAAACTGTACAGAGAAGCCATTGAAAACTACAAGATTACCCTTGCACTCAATGAACCCACATCGTATGCCATGTTACGCATTGGCAACTGCTATGAGAAGCTAAAAGAATCTGACAATGCCATACAATATTATTACAAGACCGTCCACGAAGACCCATTGCTCGACAAAGGCTGGATAGCCATAACAAAATATTATTACAGGAAAAAAAACTACCAAAAAGCCCTCTACTATATCAACAAAGCCATTGGCATCGATAGCGAAAACGGACACTATTGGAAACTCTATGCACAGATCAACCTGCGGTTGAATTTTCTGGAAGAAGCAGAAAACGGATACAAAAATACACTTATCTATGGCAACTTAAGTTTGGACAATTGGCTCAACCATGCAGATGTCCTGATACAATTGGGCGATTTTGAAACCGCCTGCACCAGCTTGAAGGAAGCAGTCGGGTTTCATCCCAATACGGCCGACATCGAATACCGATTGGCAGGTATTTACTTTTCGCTTTTAGAAACAGACAAAGGCCATTTCCACTTAAAAAATGGGCTAAAACTCAACCCCGAACTCGATTATATATTGACCGAACTGTTCCCAATGGTGTCAAAAATGCAATTCATAAAAGACCTTATCGCAGAATCAAAGTTTAAACATTGAAACCTGTCCGTCCACTGCTTTAAATAAAAGCCAAAGTTAATTTGAATATAGAACTTCAAAGTAATTTCAAAAAATTGCTTGAAAAATGGCTTCGTCCGCCCATATCGGTTTTGCAAGATTGCGGTTTCAGTGCATAGATCAAGGTTTTTATACATCTCCGAACTTTAGTGCCCAACCGAAAGTTTTCGGCTTCGTTGGCCTGCAACATTTCAAAGCCAAAAACCGTTATCACAAAAAATGTCATAGAAAATTTTGGCCACAAAAATTTTAAACAAGCTCTAAAAAATACATACCTTTAGCCCATACAATCTAACCCTGACCATTAATGAAAAGAAGCGTTTTAAACTATACCGCTCTCTGGCTAAAAGGGATGGCCATGGGTGCTGCAGATGTTGTGCCGGGTGTTTCCGGAGGTACAATTGCCTTTATTTCCGGTATTTACGAAGAGCTGATAGAGACCATCCATAAAATAGATTTGGGATTTTTCAAAATCTGGAAAGAAAAGGGCATTGTCAAGGCATGGCATCATTACAATCTATCATTTCTGGCGGTACTTTTAAGCGGCATCTTCATAAGCATTCTGACATTTGCAAACCTTATCAGTTGGCTTTTGCACGACTACCCTATTTTGATTTGGGCCTTTTTCTTTGGATTGGTTGTAGCGAGCATCGTCTTTGTTGGGCAACAAATAACACGTTGGAGCGTGCCCGCCATCGTGGCTTTGGCACTTGCATCGGCATTTTCGTATTGGATAACCGTCACAGAACCCATAGGATCGCCCGACAGTGCGTGGTTTCTGTTTTTTGCAGGATTTATTGCAATAATAGCCATGATACTTCCAGGGATTTCCGGGGCGTTTATCCTTTTGCTTTTGGGCGCATACAAGACGGTCATTGGCATTATCACGCAGTTGATCGAAGGTGTTACAACCCTCAACAGCGATGCGATTTTGGATGCATTGGGCAAGGTCATCATTTTTGGCCTTGGTGCAGTTGTAGGCATAAAAGTATTTTCAGGTACATTGAATTGGATGTTCAAACACCATAAAAACATTACGCTTGCTTTATTGACCGGTTTTATGGTCGGAGCATTGAACAAAATATGGCCCTGGAAAGAAGTAATCCGTTATACGACCAATAGTGATGGCAAACAGGTACCATTTGTTGAAAAGAGCATCCTCCCATCAAACTTTGACGGCGACACCCAATTGTTATCGGCCATCTTTGCAGCCATAATTGGATTTTTGGTCATTTTTGTTCTGGAACGATTGGGCAGTAGAAAAGCACAATAATATGCAAAGCACCCGTACATTAAGAGACAGGATATTTTTGGTTATCAAAGGCCTTGGCATGGGTGCAGCAAACAAGGTACCCGGTGTTTCGGGCGGTGTCGTGGCATTTGTGGCCGGTTTTTACGAAGAATTTATCTACTCACTGCAAAAGGTCAACAAAACAGCCTTTAAGCTGTTGCTCAATGGCAGGTTCAGGTCGTTCTATCGCTACATAAACGGTCGTTTTCTTGGGCTACTGTTTTTTGGGATGATAGTGAGCTTCTTTAGCGTTTCAAAAATCCTTGATTACTTTTTGGTACACTATGAACTCTACGTATGGAGCATGTTTTTTGGGATGATCATCGGGTCCATCTATTACATCAACAAAGACTTTAAGGCATGGAACTACAAGACCATTCTGGCCATCATCATCGGTACCATACTCGGGGTCAGCATTAGTTTTCTCGACCCGGCAAAAGAAAACGACAACCTTTGGTTTGTGTTTTTCTGTGGTATTATCAGTGTTTCGGGCATGACGTTACCGGGTTTTTCCGGTTCGTTCATTTTGATGCTCATTGGCAATTACGTACTATTGTTGGTTGACTCGGTCAATGCACTTTCTGACACGATTTATGACCTGTTCAGGGCCGATTTCAGTTTTGTGAACAATCCATCCAGGATCCGTCTGCTCCAAGTGCTTGCAGTGTTTACCTTTGGATCGCTCACTGGACTTGTCACATTTTCGCATTTGCTCACGTATATTCTCAAACACTATAAAGACATTACCATATCTTCTATCATTGGCTTCATAGTTGGCAGTCTTGGTGTTGTTTGGCCCTGGAAAAAAACCATTTACAAACTTTCAGAAGATGGCAGTTTTATGTTTGATTCGACAGGATCGAAGATCGTGGCCAACTACGAGCGGTATATTCCGCAATTAAATAGTGAAACTTATCTTGCTATTGCGTATATTGTACTGGGAATTTTAATCGTTCTTGCTCTTGAATGGTACGGACATAAAACCAGAAAATCAAATGACTGATTTTGGATTGATAGGTAAAGACATATCTTACTCGTTTTCAAAAGCCCACTTTACGGCCAAATTTGAGGAGGAAGGGTTGGACTATTCTTATGACAATTTTGACCTCGACACCATTTCCCAATTTCCGGAGGTCATCAAGAACAATCCCAATCTTTTGGGGCTCAACGTAACCATCCCATACAAAGAGAGCATCATCCCATATCTGGACGAAGTGGATGGTGTAGCACAGGAAATCGGTGCGGTAAACACTATCAAAATAGGTTCCGACGGAAAGCTCAAAGGATACAATACCGACCACCTGGGTTTTCAGGCATCCATCTTTCCGCTTCTGGCTCCACATCACGAAAATGCACTTATTCTGGGCACAGGAGGCGCGTCAAAAGCCATAAACTTTGCACTCAAGCAGCTTAACATTCCCTGCAACTTTGTTTCGAGAACACCCAGACCGGAAGCCAGATATACTTTTGGAGGCCTTACGGAAGATATCATAAAGGCACACCAAATCATCATCAACTGTACACCCATCGGCACCTATCCAAACGTTAACGAGTGCCCGGAGATTCCCTACGATGCCGTATCTGAGGCCCATCTACTTTACGATTTAATTTACAACCCGATACAGACAAAATTTTTGATATGTGGTGAAATAAAAGGCGCCACCATATCCAATGGCGCTAAAATGCTTGAGCTCCAAGCCGAGAAATCGTGGGAAATATGGGTTTCAGAATAGCCTACCTTGCTTTTTTCTTTGTAGTCTGTCGAGTTGTTATTATATTTAACCCTTAAAGTTTTTTAGGACTTAAAAAAATTGCAACAATGCCAGAGAATGACAACCTGCAAAATGCAGATGGAACAGAAAAAGTATCGAGCGTAGAACAAACGACCGAATCGTCAATCACAACCGATTTGGAGCATAGCCACGATAACGCTTCAGATAACAACGACACACCGCATACCGCCGAGGCAAGCGTTGAAGATTCGCCCCAGCCCCAAGCATCCGAAAGCACACCCAAAAACCATGTGGACGAGATTGACGCAGCCAATGCCGAAGATGCCGAAGATTCTGACAACGCCGATAGGCATGCCATTGAAGAAAAGGACTATCACGCCATGTCCATCGAGCAACTGGCAGATGAGCTTGAACATCTTTTGAAGCATCGAAAGATCCAGACCATCAAGTCGCACGTTGATGAAATCCGAACGGAATTCAACGCCAAGTTTTCTGAAAAGCTCGACGAGAAAAAAGAAGAATTTCTTGCCGGTGGCGGCGATGAAATAGATTTTTATTTTACAAGTCCCGTAAAGAAACGTTTCAATAGCATTTATGCCGAGTATAAGAAAAATCTCGACGAATACTATAAAAATCTGGAAACCACCCATAAGGCCAACCTTGAAAAACGGCTTCAGATCATCGAGGACATCAAAGGACTTCTCAACGTTGAAGAAAACATCAACACCACTTACAAGCACTTCAAGGAGTTACAGGAGCAATGGCGCAACGCAGGACCGATACCGCGTGAGAAGTACAACGACACCTGGAACACCTACCACCACCACGTTGAGATTTTTTACGACTTCCTGCACCTCAACCGCGACCTTCGGGACATGGACTTCAAGCACAACCTTGAACAAAAACTCAAAATCATCGAGCGTGCCGAAGCCCTTGCCAATGAAGACAATGCCAACAAAGCTTTCCGGGAGCTGCAGGCGCTCCACAAGATGTGGAAAGAAGATTTAGGCCCGGTGGACAGGGAACACAGAGAAGAAATCTGGGAACGCTTTAGCAACGCCACAAAGGCCATCCACGACAAAAGGCAAGCATATCTGTCAGATATTGACAAGATCCATGAGGCCAATCTGGAAAAGAAAGAAGAGATCATTGCAAAGATTGCTTCAATTGCTCAAGACCCAACGAGCACACATCAAGCCTGGCAAAAAAAAATCCAAAAAACCGAAGAACTGCGCCAAGAGTTTTTCAAGGCCGGAAAAGTTCCCAACAAGGACAACGAACCCACTTGGGCAAAATTCAAAGAAGCCGTCAGGAGCTTTAACCGCAAGAAGAACAATTTTTACAAACACCTCAAGAAAGACCAGTACGACAACCTTCAAAAAAAACTGGAACTCGTCAAAATAGCCGAAGAGAACAAAGACAACAAAGATTTTGATGCGACAACCCCATTGATGAAAAAAATCCAATTGGACTGGAAAGCCATTGGGCATGTTCCAAGGAAGGAAAGCGACAAGATCTGGAAGCGTTTCAAGACTGCGTGCAACCATTATTTTGATCAGCTCCACGCCGAGCGCAAGTCAGAAAACCAAGAACTTTTTGATGCTTTTGAAAAGAAAACAAAATTGCTTGACACACTCAAAGAACTGAAATTGAGCGGCAATCCGGAAACTGATATCGAAACCATCAAACAAAACATAGATGCCTGGAAAACCATTGGGCAAGTACCACAAAACAAGCGCTTTATCGAAGGCAAGTTCAATAGGGTTCTTGACGGCTTGTTTGGCAACTTAAAAATGTCGAAATCGGAAATAGAGCTTATCAAATTTGAGAACAAACTCGAACATTTGGCCCAGCCCGACGATACCCGACTGCTCGACCACGAACACAATTTTATCAGGAAAAAAATCGACGAACTCCGCAGCAATGTTAACCAGTTAGAAAACAATCTCCAGTTTTTCTCTAATGTGGACGAGAGCAATCCTTTGGTAAAAGATGTAATGAAAAACATACAAAAACACCGTGACGAGCTCTCCACATGGGAAGAAAAGCTCAAAAAATTAAGGGAACTTTACTAAAACGTCGCGTCCGTTTAAAAGTACGGCAACACCCATAAAATCAAATCCCATCCGCTTGAGAAGTGGATGGGACTTTGACCCCTAACTAAACTAAATTTTAATCTTAACTCTTACCGCTTAAAATAAAATTAAGATTACCTACTTATGATTATGAAACCAAAGTGAGTTTCATTATACTATATACGTTCCGGTTTGTGATTTGGATCTCGCAGGGTAGTTGTTTTTTCACATTTTTTTTGCCTCTTCCCAGATAACGTCCATTTCTTCAAGGGTCATTTCGCTCAATGTCCTGTTGGCTTCCAAAGCTTTATTTTCAAGATACTGAAAACGCCCGATAAATTTTTTGTTGGTACGTTCCAGGGCATTTTCGGGGTTGATTTTTAAAAACCTGGCGTAATTGACCAATGAAAACAGTACATCGCCAAGTTCGCTTTCCATCCTGTCGTGGTTGCCCGCCGCCACCTCATGTCTGAGTTCGGCCAGTTCCTCCTCTACTTTTTCCCATACCTGGCGCGGGTTTTCCCAGTCAAAGCCCACACCTGCGGCCTTGTCCTGAATACGGCCGGCCTTAACCAACGCCGGAAGGCTTTTTGGCACGCCTTGCAGGACGCTTTTTTTGCCTTTTTCTTTTAGTTTTATCTGCTCCCAATTGCGCTTTACGTCTTCTTCGTTATCCACCTTTACGTCGCCATAAATGTGCGGATGGCGCTCCACCAATTTATCACAAATGGCATGGCACACATCGGCAATATCAAACGTTTGGGTTTCGCTGGCTATACGGGCGTAAAACACGATGTGAAGCAACAGGTCGCCGAGTTCTTTTTTTACCTCGTCCAGTTGGTTGTCAAGGATGGCGTCTCCCAGTTCATAGACTTCTTCAATGGTGAGGTGGCGCAGCGTTTCGAGGGTTTGCTTTTTGTCCCACGGACATTGCTCACGAAGCTCGTCCATAATGGTAAGAAGCCTTCCAAAGGCCTGCATCTGTTGGGTTTTGTCTGCCATAAGGATGTTTTGGGCAAAGGTACGGTTTATTATGTCAATTTGACGTTATCGGCAATACGGTTTTCTATGAACAATTTTTTGAAGGAATTAATAATGCGGCTGTAAAAATCTTGGGAGATGGAATGAAAAATCCCACCGAAGCGGGACTTAAGGTTTTCACCTACGGCATATAGCCTTATTGTGATAAGATTAAAGATTAGAAGTTTTAATCTGTTGTAAATATAGGCAAAACTTTTTTGTTAGCTTAAGGATTTTTTCAAAAGTGTTAAAAAAGTTTTATTATTTTTAAGAACTGATTAAAATACAAATAATTATGGCAAAAATTTTAGGATTGGATTTAGGTACAAACTCGATTGGTTGGGCATTGATTGATGATGTACAAAATAAAATTTTAGGCATTGGAAGCAGAATATTCCCTATGGGAGTTGAAAATTTGGGTGATGATGATGGCGAAATTTCTAAAAACGCAAGCCGAACAGGGGCAAGAGGCACAAGAAGGCAATTTTTTAGAAGAAGATTGCGTAAAAAGATATTATTGAAAGCACTATCGGAACATAAAATGTGTCCGTTAAACAATTCCGATTTTGAGGAATGGAAAAAGACAAAACAATTTCCGACCGAAAAATTGGCCCATTGGTTCGCACTTAACCCGTATGAATTGCGTAACAAGGCTTTAAATGAAAAATTGTCTTTAGAAGAAATAGGTAGAATTTTTTATCATTTAATTCAAAGACGAGGATTCTTAAGCAATAGCAGAAAAGGTGGTAGTGATGACGGAGCAATTTTTAAAGGTAATGCCAAAGAGGGAAAAATAGGGATTACCGAAACACAGGAAAGCATACAAGACAAAACACTTGGCTCGTATTTGTTTGAAATATACCCAAAAGAAAATCAACCTTTTCAAAGTGGCTTGGAGCGAATTCGCAACAGATATACAACCCGAAAAATGTATGTTGATGAATTTGAGTTGATTTGGAATAAACAAGCACAATTTCATTCAGAACTTAATGAAGAATTAAAAACCTTATTTGGTGGAAGAAAATTAGATGGCTACAAAGAAGACGGAATTTTGTTCCATCAAAGACCTTTACGTTCTCAAAAACATTTGGTTGGTTTTTGTTCTTTTGAGAGCAAATTAAAAGATGAGAAAGGAAAGTATATCCGAAAAGGATTAACGAAATGTCCGATAAGTGCCATTCCTTTTGAGCAATTCAGAGTTTGGCAATGGGTAAATACGGTGGAATACAACGGAAATAAAATTTCACAGGAGGAAAAAGAAAAGATTGTTGAATTTCTTTATGCCAATGAAAAACCCGAATTCAAAAAAATCAGAAAAGTTATTGGTAAAGAAAGTGCCGAATTCAAATTCAACTATAAAGATGACGATAAAATTGCAGGAACTCATACGATTTCAAACCTATCAAACAAGAAATACTTTGGCAAAAAATGGTTTGAATTTTCAGAAAAAGAGCAGGAAGACATTTGGCACGTGCTCTATTTTTTTGATAGTAAATCCAATTTAAAAGAATATGCCATAAAGAATTGGAATTTTGACGAAGACCAAGCCGAAGCGATTTCTAAATTCAACGTAAAAGACGGATATTCAAGTTTGAGCCGTAAGGCGATAAGTAATATTTTGCCGTTTTTGAAATTAGGTTTTACCTATGATGTAGCTGTGGTTTTAGGTGGAATTAAAAATGTTTTCGGAGCTGATTGGGAAAAATTATCTGATGAGAAAAGAAACTTTTTGATTGATAATGTTGAGGGAATTGTACGTTCCAAAACCAAAAGAGGTTTTATTGATATTATCAAAGATATTTTGAGAAATGATTATGCTGTTTCAGATAACCAATTACGAAAATTATATCATCATTCTGCAGATATTGAGGTTAAAGAATTATTGAAAAAATTACCTATCGGAAAAGAAGCTGACGCAGCAATTCAATCGATTAGAAATCCGATAGTAATTACAGCATTGTTTGAATTGCGAAAGTTGGTCAATGAACTTATTGACGAACACGGAAAAATTGATGAAATAAAAGTAGAAATGGCTCGTGATTTGAAAATTTCAAAATCACAACGAAATAAAATTCGTAGGGAGCAAAAACGCTTGGAACGTGAAAATGATAGGGTAAAAGACAGACTTGTTGAAAATAATGTTAGGATTACGCACGATAATATTTTGCTTTATAAGTTATGGGAAGAATGTAAAAAGACTTGCCCGTACACGGGAAAACCAATTTCTGTAACGCAATTATTTTCAGGCGAAGTACAAATTGAGCACATTCATCCGTGGAGTCGTTCATTGAACGATAGTTTTTCAAACAAAACGCTTTGTTATGCGGATGAAAACCGAAAGAAAGGCGACAAAACACCTTTTGAGTTTTATGGAAACGATGAAGCCAATTGGTCAGCCATAAAAGAACGTGCCTTAAAATTATTTTCTGATACCAAAGAATATCCGAATGCTTACCAAAAATTCAAACGTTTTGTACAACAAAAATTTGATGATGATTTTTCATCTCGACAATTAAATGATACGAGATATATTAGTAAAGAAGCCAAGGATTATTTATCTAAAATTTGTAAAAATATTGTGGTTTCACCGGGACAAGCCACGTCCAACCTGCGTCAGAAATGGGGGTTGAATCATATTCTGAATACGGATAGTGACGCTAAATCACGTGAAGACCATCGTCATCACGCTATTGATGCTTTGGTAATGGCTTGTACAAAAGTTTCTTATGTTCAAGAACTTGCAAAATGGAACAGATACAACAGAAGTTATGACGTAAAGCAGTTTCCGTTGCCTTGGGAAACCTTCCGTTTTGATGCTGAAAAAGCCGTTGAAAAAATATTGGTTTCGCACAAAAGAGTTTCCAATGACATTACAATCAGAACTCATATTACCGAGAAAAACGGTAAAAAATATAAAAATGTAGGCGTTGCGGCTCGTGGACAATTGCATAAAGAAACCGTTTTCGGAAAACGCAAAGCACCGTTTGGCGAAGAAGCCTTTCACGTTAGAAAACCCATTGATTCATTAGTTACCGCAAAGCAAATTGACAAAGTAGTTGATGAGACCATCAAACTTTTGATTTTGAAAAGAATTAACGAATTAGGCGGGTTTGTAAAAGATAAAGTTCCTGCCGATACTTTTTTTGTGGTTGATGAAAGCGGAATTAAACAACCGCAAATTTTTCTTCCAAATAAAAATGGTGAGTCTGTTCCGATTTTAAAAATAAGAATGAAAGAAAATTTTGGAGGAGCAGAGAAATTAAAAAGTGAGGTAAATCAATGGGTAAATCCACGAAATAACCACCATGTTTTAATCTATAAAGACGAAAAAGGAAACCTAAAAGAAGAAGTAGTTACATTCTGGACGGTTGTAGAGCGTAAGCGAACAGGTCAACCCGCATATCAATTACCTGCTGGTGGCAAAGAAATAGTAACAACATTGCATATCAACGATATGTTTTTGTTAGGATTGAATGAAGACGAAATTAATTGGGAAAATCCAGATTATGAACTACTGAAAGAGCATTTGTATAGAGTGCAGAAATTTACATCGGGAGATTATTATTATAGAATAGCTCTAACATCTTCCATACAAAATGCTGAAGAAAAACAACAGATAAACAGTTTTGGCTTTGGAAAAAATGGTTGGTCAACCCATAATCCTATAAAAGTAAAAATTTCAGTTTCGGGAAAAATAGTCAGAATTTAAGATATTTGATGTATATGTACACCCCTAAATATTTTGATTTATGACACGACAGAGTATCGCATTAGCCAAACAAAACGATGAATGGCTAAAAGTGCAGATAGAGGAAAAAGAGTTTAATAGTAAAAGCGAAGCGATTAACTACTTTATTAAACAAGCTCGTGAACGCGAAGAATATCACGAATATGTGCGAATGAAAATCGAACGAGGAATAAAAAGTGGTGTTGCAGAAAAACAAACTAAAGAAGAAATGTTGGCTGAATTTAAAAAACGGCTAAAAAATGTATAGTTATTTTTTGACTCGTGAAACCAAATAAGATTTGTAGAGGGTTTATGAATATGGAGTTTATAAATTTGGAGAAGCACAAGCTGATAAATATTTTGACATGATGTACGATTGCTTTGACAAAATAGCTTCTAATCCGTATATGTTTCCAGAGTACATTCAGTACAATGTACATTACAGATATTGCGTTTGTGGAGTAGATACTATTTATTACAGAGTGATAAATGATGAGGTTGAGGTAGTTACGATTGTAGGAAGACAAGATTATAGATAAAAGTTCATTGACATAGTAAAATCAATCTTAAACGACCAAACCACAACGGAAAATCTCCCGATTTTCTGTCAACGGATTTTCCGTTGTGGTTTACAAACAGCATTTTTATTTTATTAAATATGAGTTTGTGAATCTCGCAAGCTCGATTTGATAAAAGATTAGAAAACACGATATTGAAGAATGGGTAGCCCAACACGGCGATATTGTTGTGGTTTGATAAAAAATAAAAAAA